>Ga0233434_1000686_pt1 | contig 36557 bp, 29 predicted proteins | sample SI_122_August201_4_FD_182738 | JGI IMG/M metagenome (GOLD analysis project Ga0233434, IMG submission 182738) | Seawater microbial communities from Saanich Inlet, British Columbia, Canada - SI_122_August2016_120_MG | ecosystem: Environmental > Aquatic > Marine > Inlet | place: Canada: British...
TGCCCAGAACCAGACATACCTTGTCGGCGTAGGGATAATCGAGGAAACAGCGAGTGCCCCTTGCCGTCTCGAGGGCGACGATCTGGTAGCCTTCGTCGCGGAGTGTATCGATGGCCTCGTCGATGCGGCCGATGCGACGCCATGGGATACGTCGGTCGTGACCACGTGACGTGCGATCAATCTCATCATGCGGGGGGGTGGGCGTCTTACCCGTGAAAATGATCTCCTCAGCACCGACGGCATCTGCGACACGAAAAATGGACCCAACATTGCGTGGATCCTCCATGCTCTGCAGTAGAAAAGCGACGTGCGCCTGCGGCGGATACTGCTGAGCCGCTTGTTCAAAGAGACGACGGATCTCCACCTTTTTTAGAGGAAGCATTGCCGCCATTTGAGTCTACTTGCTCCCCAGGTCGACAACCAGTCCATCTGTTCCAACAAATACCTCGCCATCGTAGCGGCTCTGAATCGTCTCACCCATACGCCCGACAGCGGTTAGGTCGCCGGTGATATCTTCAATGACGAGATGTTTGATCATCAAGCGTTTGGCGCCACATCGAGTTGCCAGATCTGCAAGGGCCTCGGGGATGATGTGCCACGTCCCCCAGGGCTGCTGGTCGAGAAATTCCTGCGTCCCGGAGCATTCGTAGACCAGCAGATCGGCATCTCGGGCAAATTCCACGAAATCGTCTTGCGGCAGTCCGTCCCCGCTGATCACAATACGCTGCCCCTGAGCCTCGACCTTGTAAGCGATGGTAGGCATGTCGGAGTGATCGGTGAATGCAGCACTGACACGAACACCGTCTTCGTCGTAAACCAGACCCCGATCTCCCACCTCAACCACTTGCGGATCGAGGCCAAACTCGCTCTTGCCGTGACCGAGACGACTGGCGATGTCTTGCTCGAAAGGTGGGCGAATCAACCGCTCAAGAAAGGATGCGGTCCCCCGTGGTCCTGTGATTCGCAACTGATTCTGGCGAGAATTGTTCCAGCCCACGAAAACGAAATACGGGACATCGACGATGTGATCGAAGTGCAGATGTGTGAGGAAGAGACGATCGATCTCCTCTACTTTTTCGTCCTCCTGTGCTAACCGCAGGCACGCGCCACGACCACAGTCGAACAAAAGACGCTGCTCACCGACATGCACGATCTGCGACGGTCCCGCTCGCCGTGGATTATTGCGTACGGCGCCACTGCCGAGAAGCGTGAATCGCATTCAGCCCCCCGAAGTCGGAATCAGCTTGCGTACACCATTTTCGTAGCGGACCTCGTGCTCTGTCGCCGGCACGTCCATCGCCCGAAGCGCCAGCTCACCTGCCGTGATAAGGGGTTCGCTCAGCAGTAATAGTTCATCGAGAGACTCACTAGGCGTCTTGTCTGTTGTGTCCAGGTGGATCGTTCGCCCCTTGTTGGTGAACAGAGATCGATCGACCTCCTCCGCGAAGCGGCCCTGCAAGCGCTCGATGTCGCCTTCTTTGATAATCTGATATTCGTGAGCGTCCGCTTGCATCCGACCACGAATCGTCTCTGCACTTGCCGTCACGTGAATGACGACGACATCAGGCAGGCGAGATTCCAGGACCTGCGCCTCGTAAAGGCGCTGGTGACTATAGGCGTAGCGAGGATAGTACGGGCTGTCTTCGTCTTCGCCATATACCTCTGAATAGATCGCCTCTTCAATATGCCAGCCGCTGATCATGGTGTGCGCGTAATTACGAATGACCTCGACGTGATACTGCAGTTGCATGCGCTGCATGCGCTCCTTCACGTCATTGGGAAAACCAAGCATCAGTTCGCGAGACTCGGCACTGAGCGTCGAGTCAGGGATGGTAAAGTGATCGTCCACGTGCACCCGCTGGGCACGTTGCTTGTAGTATTCAGTCAGCAGATTAATGAGTGTCGTTTTCCCAGCATATTCTACACCGACGAAAACACAGCGCATGGCAGTCTCATTCGCTTCGGGTGGTGGTGTGCGAAAGCACGTCGGGTATATTCACGCACTGATCCCTTTTACCGACGGCCGCCGCAAGATAGGTAACCTCTTCTGGCGTCGGCAAACCTCAGGACCAAGCATTGTCTTCCTCCACGTTGACCTCCGCCACTACAGTGGGTGTCGTTGTCGCTCAGCTGGGCACACCGGCAGCACCGACAGCCGCCGCTCTGCGTCCCTATCTGAGACAGTTTCTATCGGACCCGCGTGTCATCGATCTGAAGTGGTGGAAGTGGCTGCCTATTCTCTACCTGTTCATCCTCACGCGCCGACCCGCGAGATCGGCCCGTCTCTATGCAAGAATTTGGACGGATGCAGGTTCGCCACTGCTACTCACGTCGCAGGCGCAGACTGCAGGGCTGCAGCAGAGGCTGGGAGATGGGTTTCGTGTCATTCTTGGCATGCGCTATGGTGAACCGAGCATCGAGGCCGCCATGGCACAACTGCAGAAAGAGGGAATCGAACGGATCGTCGTGCTTCCCATGTTTCCGCAATTCTCCTGTTCGACGACGGCTTCGATCTACGACGGCGTCAACCAGGCAGCTTTTGGGCGCCGCTGTCCACTGTTTTTCGATCGCCGACGCCGCATGCCGACCCTGCGGTTTGTCCCGCCCTACTTCGAGCATCCTGCCTACATCGACAGCCTCAAGGTGCGTGTGGAGGAGCAGGTTCAGGCCCTCGGTCGAGCACCCGATCGCTATCTGATCACGTTTCATGGGATTCCTGCCAGATATGTCGAAGAGGGAGATCCATATCGGCAACAGTGTGAGCGGACGGCGCAATTGCTGGCGACGGCTTTGGGCCTCAACGAGGGGCAGTGGCGCCTCGGTTTCCAATCACGCTTTGGCAAAGAACCGTGGCTACAGCCCTACACGGAGGATCTGCTCGCCGATCTCGGTCGAGAAAAACTAGAATCTCTCGTGGTGACGTGCCCGGGATTCACGGCAGATTGCCTGGAAACGATTGACGAAATCGGCCATGAAGGCCAACAGCAATTCCACGAGACCGGTGGCGGGCAACTTCATCTGGTCCCCTGCGTCAACGACCATCCCCGCTGGTTGGACGCAATGGCCACCATCGTGCAGCAGGAGAGTGCTGGTTGGGTGTGATGGGCCCCTGACCGCAACGGGAGTCAGTCCGTGGATAATCGGCTCGCGAGCCAGTCTTGCAGATCCTGCAGGCAATCACCGTTGATCTCGTGACCCATGGGGTACTCTTTGTAGCTCAGGTCGATCGGTAGCGAATTGAGGACGTCTCGTGTTCGATGTGCCTTGCTGATGGGCAACAGCGGATCATCTGTGCCATGAGTCTGCAAGACGGGTTTGTCCTGTAGGGCCGTCAGGATGGTGTCGTCCTCTGGAAGCAACTCACGCAGCCAGACGCCCGACAAAAACGCCACGCCTGCCAGCTGATTCGGTTTGGCCAGAAGAAGGCTCAGTGCCATGGCACCTCCTTGGCTGAAGCCAAGGGCAATCGTGTCTGAGCCGTCGTTGCCGTGCGTCGCCTGCAGTCGTTGTACGAGATCCAGAAGATGGTCTCGTGAGCGCATGCCCTCGTCGATATCCATGACCATACCCACCGGGGAAAACTCGATGGGAAACCAGGCGTACCCTCCCATCTCGAGAGGCACGGGTGCTCGCACGCTGACTACGCGATATCGTGGATCGATGAATTCAGCGAGGCCCATCAGATCATTTTCGTGACTGCCAAATCCATGCAACATGATCAGCAGGGGGGCCCGAGATTGATCTACACGCCTCGGCTCGGCGGCAGTGGTGATCAAGTCAGTCATTCGAGGCGGATACTGAATTTGCCTGGCCGCTCGAGCAGCACGACAACATGATCCTCCTCCGCGAAGATCATATGGACGATGGGATTTGGATAGATTTTCTCATTGCGCCAGACGACCTCGTCGTTGACGGTAATCATCGGTCGCTTGCGTCCACCCCGTTCAAGACGAACATGTGTCTCACCCTCAAGATCAATCTGCAGCGTCAGGCGAGTTGCTTCGATCGCGATGGATTCGGTCGCGATGGCCTCGGTCTCCGCATCGACACCGACCTCGACGACTCCAAGGTCCTCATCATCGCGATCCGGGGCCCAGCCAACATCAAGCATTGAGTCTGGCCCAAGAGGAATTCGCGCCTGAGCTCTCGGTAAATGCTGAAGCGGGGGTGACAATTCTCGAATAGTCCAGCCTGGAGCGGTAGAGCGTAGGCCGAGAAGAAACCAATGACACAGAGAGTCGATGCCAGGAGCGATCCCTGACTCGCCTGCCCGCTTGTCACGCCACGTGGATCCATCGCGCGGCAATCGGCGCAGCCAGTGATTGTGGATGTGCTCCATCATCCTCTGATGCCGGCCGGCACGACCCAATCCCGCGGCCAGTATCCACGCTTGTGTCAGATCAGCAACAGGCTCGACACCCTCCCGTCGCATGCTTTTCTCAATGCGAGCCGCGCGCTCAGAAGTGTCACCGAGAGCGAGCAAGGCCAGACCATTCGTCCATTGTCGATACGTATTCCCGGCGGCCGTCTCGGCGTAGAGTTCGCTCGCTTCATTCCAACAGGCCTCCATTCGATCGTGACAATGCTGGCGCAGATCTGTGAGGTCCATCAACGCAGCATCGTCGCTGCTTTGCACGTGTTCATATAGACCGTTTGTCGCATCGATTGACGCCAATGCCAACGCTGCAAAGGTCGCCTCCGACCATCCAGCTGGTAGTCGATTGAGCAACGTCTGGGTCTGCTCAAGCATGGACCGAAGATGCGGGAGAGCGGCATCGACCGTTTCGGCGTCGTCCGCGTGAAGCTGATAGTCAGCCAGAGCCAGCGCATAAGCCCAATCAGCAGGCTCAAAGGGTTCGGCGGGGACTCGACCCATCAGTGCCTGGCGGGCAACTCTGGCTGAACCCGTATGGCTCAAGTCGTTGCTCTGCAGAATCCAGCCTTCGAGCCAGTCATATCGATGTGGTAATGCTCGGTGGCCGTAGACCTCGTGTCGGAGCCCTTTGATGGATTCTCCGCCGACCACCCAGGCGGCATCAATGTCGTCTTCAATCTCGAGTTGCCCCTCAACCTGCTCCGCAACACGCCGTTCCAGCATCTGCAGAGCCTCGACGGTCACATCCTCATCGTCAAAGCCGGTCAAGCGAAGTGTGAGATACCGTGCGCTGATCAGGACCAATCCCGCTGCATCCTGACGTCCCTCACCACAGTGATACCGAAGGAGATGTTCCACCGTATTTCGTCGAGACGAAAGAGCCAGATCAATCACCCCACCGCGCCCACCACGTAATTTGAGAAGTGGCCACCCGCTGATCTGTCGACCGAAGTCAAAGGACAGCTGAACGCCCTGGCCGGGACTGGTTCGGATCTGCGTCGCGCCGTGTCCGCCTACGACCAGGGCATCTTGGTGAACACATTTGCACAGTCCAAGTGGTTGTGAAGGCGCCGGCGCTGCCAGAATGTCCGCTTGGGCGGGGACTGATCCGACATCGGTCAGCTTGAGTGGCGGCTCGGGAAATTCTGTGCCGCCGACCAGATCCTGTGTCGGTTGCTGCTGGGATACGATCGCGACACCCTCCCAGAAATCTCCAGCGACAGGCGCATCAATGGCCATGTGACGTTCGAAGGTGGCCGCGCCACCTACCGGATCCTGTCGGCGCGACCGGGCTTGCCAGTCTACGCCACTGGTGATCGGTATTTTTTCTTCCTGCCGTCCGCCAATGAACAGCGCCCCTTCGCAGAGGAACCAAGGATTAGCCGCGATTCCTGCTTCAGCGACAACGACGAGTTCCGCCTCGCCAGAGTCCCAGGCCCCTGCCAGGGCGGTATGTTCCCACGCTGGGTAGCCGACCAGAGCACCTCCTGTACCACCTCCGAGACGCACGCCATTGACGTAGATCTGGTACGGTCCGCTGGCACTGCAACGGATCTCACCGTCGCGGCATTGGCTTGAGAGACCAAGGGTGAGGCGCAGGAAAACGTCCCGCGAACCACCGGCAGGCCAGATGGGGATCGAAGAATTCACCCTGCCTAGATCCGCATTGCTCAGCCTGGCGTCAAGTGATGCCCAGTCTGAAATAAGAAGCGCGGACCCGATTTTGTCGGATCCGCGCTTGAAATCACGGTGGATTGGCGGTCAGTCAGGCAAACGCAAGGCGACGACATCCGTTTGGATCCCGCGGCGTCCCGGCCGACGGATCATGAGCAGCGCAGTACCGGACGCATCCTCGATCACCGCCTCGTAGTCGCTGACATCCTCAATGGATTCACGATTTACTTCGACAATCAGATCGTTTGGCTGCAGACCCGCGCGCCCGGCAGAGGACCCTCGCAGCACGCGTGTGATGATGACGCCCTCCTCATCCTCGAAGCCAAAGCGCTCAGCAACTTCTTCCGTCAAGGGACGAACTCGGAGTCCGAGGCGTTCATCAACGGGCGGCTCTGAGGGAGCCGCAGCAACTTGCTTATCCAATGCAGCGAGGGTTACGGAGACATGCCGCTCGTCACCGTTCCGCAGCAGCGTGACAGATACTTCCGTACCCGGTCGCTTGTGTGCGATATAGGTGCGCAAGGCCGATCGACCGTCGATCAGTTCACCATCTACAGCAATGATGACATCGAGAGGTTTGATGCCTGCCTCGGCAGCCGGCATGTCGTCGAAAACTCGCTCTACCAGCGCACCCTGGCTCCGCTCCAGTCCGAGAGCGTGTACGAGATCTGCATCGACATCGTCGATCTGGACGCCGAGCATGCCGCGTCTGACCTCACCAAACTCAATCAGCTGGGACATGATGGTCTGTACCAGATTGGCGGGGATCGCGAAGCCAATGCCCTGGCTGCCGCCTGATCGAGACATGATCGCCGTGTTGATACCGACCAGACCAGCCCGTGTGTCCACGAGGGCACCACCACTATTGCCCGGATTGATGGCGGCATCGGTCTGGATGTAATCCTCGTAGTCACTCAGATGAGCACTGCGTCCCACGGCACTGACAATGCCCGTCGTCACCGTGTGCAGTTGACCAAAGGGATTGCCAATGGCGACAACCCACTCACCAACATCGAGCTCATCCGAGTCAGCGAGGGTCAGAAATGGCAGATCTGCCGCCTCGTCGATCTTCAACACCGCCAGATCGGTACGCACATCGCGACCCACAACACGCGCCTCGTAGCTGTGCCCATCAGCGAGCTCGATCAGAATTCTGCTGGCGACTGTTTCGCGCTCACGGCCTGAGGTAATCACGTGATTGTTGGTGATGATATACCCGTCTGCACTGACGATAACGCCGGAACCGAGTCCTTCACGAATCTCCCCATCCCGCTGTCTTGGCCGGAGAAATGGATGATTGTTCAGTGGATCATTGGAACGATTACTCTGGATTTCCTGCTCGGTCTTGACAGCCACCACCGCCGGCGATACTTGGGATGTCAGTTCAGCAAAGGCATCACTGAAAGCCTGCAGGTCCTGCAAGCCTGTCGCATGACTTTGCACAGGCTGCAAAGCGACACCGGTGGCCAGTATCATGAGCAAGATGGCGTTTCGCATTTTCATTTCCTCTTTGAGACGACGATCTCAGACGCCAAAGTTGAAGGTTTGTAGTGATTGCGTTGATACAGACGAGGGCACAGCATATGTAGTTCCCGTGACTACGCCGCAGTCTCTGACTGTGTTTTCTGCCGAACGACGAGTGCACCGCCTTCCACATCCACGATCAGGGCAGCTCCCTCATCGAAGTCCCCGGCAATGAGCGCCCGAGCGATCTGGGTCTCCAGCTCGCGCTGCAGATAGCGCTTCAGCGGCCTTGCGCCAAAGACCGGATCATATCCCTGGACAGCGATATACTTCCGTGCCGCGGCGGTCGCCGTGAAGTCAATGTGGCGATCGACGAGACGCTGACGAATATCTGCCAACATCAGATCTACGATTCGCTCGATCTGCTCGAGGGTCAATGGGGCAAAGAGGACGACATCGTCGATCCGGTTGAGAAACTCGGGCCGGAAGTGGTGCCTTAACTGTCCCATCACGGCATCGCGCACGGGTTGCGGTATTTCGGCCGTCTCACTGTCGAGGCTCTCCATCAACTGCGTCGAGCCAATGTTCGACGTCATGATGACCACCGTGTTCTTGAAATCGACGGTTCGACCTTGAGAATCAGTCAGACGTCCATCATCCAACACCTGCAAGAGGCTGTTGAATACGTCTGGGTGCGCCTTTTCAATTTCGTCGAATAGGACCACCCGATACGGATGCCGCCGTATCGCCTCTGTGAGCTGCCCTCCCTCTTCGTAGCCCACGTAACCGGGAGGCGCGCCGATAAGTCGGGAGACTGCATGTTTTTCCATGTATTCTGACATGTCAATACGCATGACACTGTCCTCAGAATCGAACAAGGCCTCGGCGAGTGTCCGTGCTAATTCGGTCTTACCAACACCCGTAGGTCCCAGGAACAGAAAGGAACCGATCGGTCGACGCGGGTCTTTGATCCCGGCTCGGGCTCGAATGATGGAATCGGCAACCAATTGGACCGCTTCGTCCTGGCCTATCACGCGCTCATGAAGTTGCTCATCGAGTCGCAGGAGCTTCTCGCGTTCACCCTCCACCAGGCGTGTCACGGGAATGCCTGTCCAGCGCGAGACGATCTCGGCGATTTCCTCCTCGGTGACTTCTTCGCGTAGAAGGCGCAAGCCATCGTCGGCGGACTGAGCCTGCTCCTGCGCCGTCAGATCGTCCTGCAACTGTGGTAGACGACCGTATTTCAGCTCCGCTGCTCGATCGAGGTCAGCGCGGCGCTGCGCGTCTTCGATATCACGCCGAACTGTTTCGATCTCTTCGCGTAGCTGCCGAACGGAGTCAATACTGAGCTTCTCCTGCTCCCATTGGGACGTCATGGCGGCAGACTGCGAGCGGAGGTCGGCCAACTCACGCCGCAAGGAATCAAGCCGCTGCTTGGAGGGTGCATCCTTCTCTTTCTTGAGGGCTGCCTCTTCGATCTCCAGCTGCATCACCCGACGCGTGACTTCATCGAGTTCTGATGGCATGGAATCGATCTCCGTGCGGATGCTGGCACAGGCCTCATCCACCAGATCGATCGCTTTGTCTGGAAGAAAACGATCCGCTACATAGCGATCCGAGAGCACCGCTGCCGCCACGAGCGCGTTGTCCTGAATTCGTACGCCGTGGTGTATCTCATAGCGCTCGCGCAAACCACGCAGAATCGACACAGAGTCTTCTACAGAGGGTGGTTCGGCGACAACTGGCTGGAACCGGCGCTCAAGGGCGGCATCCTTCTCGATGTGCTGTCGATACTCATTCAGCGTCGTGGCGCCAATGCAATGCAGTTCACCCCGTGCCAGCATGGGCTTGAGAAGATTTCCCGCATCTGTCGAGCCTTCCGTGCGACCAGCCCCAACGATGGTGTGGACCTCGTCGATGAACAGCAGGATCCCGCCATCGGATGCCTTGATCTCCTGCAACACCGCCTTGAGGCGCTCTTCGAATTCACCTCGATACTTCGCACCCGAGATCAATGAACCCATGTCCAGAGAGAAAAGCGTTCGGTCCTTCATCCATTCTGGAACGTCCCCACGCACGATACGCTGTGCCAGCCCCTCAACAATGGCCGTCTTGCCCACACCGGGTTCGCCAATCAGGACTGGATTGTTCTTGGTCTTGCGCGAGAGAATTCGGATGACGCGCAAGATTTCACTGTCACGGCCAATCACTGGATCTAGCAGGCCCATGCGCGCTTGAGCCACCAGATCCACGCCGTATTTCTCGAGCACCTCGTACGTCGCTTCAGGATCTGCACTTGTCACGCGTTGTTGTCCGCGAATCTGTTGCAGGGCAGCCTCGAAGCCGGCCGCTGTGACACCTACCAGCTTCAGGGCTTTGAGCGCCTCGCTGGCGGGGCCATGAAGAATCGCCATGATCAGGTGCTCGACGGATACGAACTCATCGCGCAGAGCCTCTGCCTCCGTCTCCGCATGACTAAGCAAGGTCTGTAAACCGCCACTTGTTCGGACCTGAGAGGGGTCGCCTGAAACGCGGGGCTTGCTGGAGAGGATTCGTTCCAACTCATTCCTCAGGTCGCCGGCCCCGACTCCGAGACGGGCAAGGATCCGCGGCAAGACGCCTCCCTCCTGATCCAGGAGGGCAGCGAGGATATGGGGCGTATCGACCTCAGGATGGGCGCGGCGTTGGGCGATACTCTGCGCTTCCTGGAGAGCCTCCAAGGTCTTGTGAGTGAGTCGATTCTGGTTCATTTGTCGCTTCCTGGCGTTTGCATTGACTACTCACCGTATAAGCAAATCACGTGCCTCGCAAGTATCTCAGGCTGAATTCGGCCCAAGCCAAGAATTAACAGAGTCTTATAGACTACCTGGGCCAGCTGACTGTCCTGCTGCCATTCTGGCAGCCATCCACGCCACTGGTAACTTCGTGGTCGTGCCTGTGGGCCGTGGTAGAACATAAGAACGCCCCGGTCCGTCGGTGAAGGACCGACCGGGGCGTTTAGTCTGCTGCGAGTCTTGGGGCTTACAAGACAACGCGCCTGGAGAAGCTCCAAGCCGAGGACGGAATCAGCCAGTTAGATCGCCAGGAGGCTGTCCTGTCCCTCGTCGATGACCGCCGGTGGTGGCACCGGGGCATCGAGTGCATCGCTTTCTTCTTCCTCACCAAAGGCGTCGATTCCGGACATGACGAGATTGAATGTCTCTTCAATGTCATCGGACACACCGCCGGGGATCTCGCCGATGCCGCTGAGAATTCCCTTGGCCTGGGTAAAACCCTCTTTCACGGCTCCTTTGATGAGGTCCTTGAAACCTCCGAGTCCGGGGCCCCCGTCCTCATCACCGGCATGGTTGGCCATGAAACCATCGAAAAAGGACGTGGAAAACTCGAGGATCCTGTTTGCTGTTGCCTCGGGCGAGAAATCGAGGCCACTGGACAGAATGCTCTCTGTGTTGAGGTCAAGGCCGGCCTTGGCAAAGGCCGCATCAAAACTGGTTGCCAGGTTGTCTTCGAGGACGCGATTAGCATAGCCACTGTTGATATCACCGCCCAGATTGAGCAGTACCGCGGCATCGCTTCCCGATTGGCCGCTGCTGACGACCGCCTGGGTATCGAGTTGAGTCGTTACGCTGATCGATGCGATCAGCGATTGCTGGCTCTGAGTCGTCCCGACTTGCATGATTCCCTCCTTGGGGCGCAGGGGATATGGGAGATTCTGGTTACCCGCCATTCCTAGGTATCGGCCCGGTCTGAAGATCCATGAGGGTTATTTCGCCTTTTTCTGCAAAAAAAGTCGGATTCGCCAAAAAAAAAGAGGGACGGCCATTTTGGCCGCCCCTCGATTCATGCATATCTGACTGGTGAGTGTTCAGATCAGATTGAATCGGAACAACATCACCGAGATCTGACTCCCCTTGGCCGCCCCTGGCAAAACTCCGCCGCGGGTGGACAGAGCCGTATCCAGCAACTGCAACTGCATGTGGAAGACGCTGAATGGGCCAAAGGCGAAGCCGATCGCAGAGGACGAGCTACGCCCTCCGACTGACATGCCGATTCGGGCCGGGAGCCAGGGAACCAGGCGATATTCGGCCCCAAAGGACACTCTCGGTGTCGTTTCGAGACCAAATCCAGAGCTGAAGGCTTGGTCGTAGTTGCCGACCACGGTCAGACGCTCCATCGGTTGATGACTTACACCAATGCGCAATCGCGCCGGTAGCGAACGGCTGAAGCTTTCCGAGCCGACCTCTTGATTGAAGTCGGTGTCGCCATCGCCATCCACATCGGGGTTGTCGAACACATCCTCCGCTTTATCCACGTCCAGCAGGCTCGTGACGCGCAGATCGGAAGCCGTGACAAAGACACAGTCCTGTGCCGCATCGCCGCTCCAGCTGTAGGAGTCGAGGAAGTCAAGAAGGCCAACACTGATAGTGGTCTTGCCGTCCTTCAATACAGCGGCAACGCCGAGATCGACGCCGAAACCAAAGCCCGTTGCAGACTGGGCGATGACGTAGCTCTCCAGATCGGTGCCTTCCACGCGGGAGACGAAGCCATTGCCTCCCGAACGTAGGACCTCGCCATAGGCGCCGCCGACAAACTTCAACGTGGCGCCAACAGACAACTCACGCAGGTAGGGTTTGAGTGTTTCGTTGGTACGAATGTTTACGGGGCGGGCGAAAGCCCAGTTGATCCCACCGAGAGCCCACCCGGATCCATCCCACTCCGAGATGTCATAGCTGCCGTTCAGTCCATCAGAAATCCGGTCACCTTCAAACTGATTGCCAAAGACCATCAATTCGAACATGTCTTTCGGTAGTTCACCCTCCACTCCTACAGCGAAGGTTGTGGTAATGGCGGACTGAATCTCTTTGGGCAGGGGAAAGGCAACTCCCCCATTGACGGGGATGCCGGCAGCCATAAAAAGCTCCAGATCCGCGTTGAAGCGGAGCCCTTCATTCGGCACATCACCAAGCAAATCGAGTTTTTCGTTTTCGCCAATGAAGTGGTCAGCATCGGTGAAGTTGTCGTTGTAAGTCTGCACGGAGAACGCATTGTTCTCCATCGAATAATTGAGACCGAAGTTGATCAGTTCCCACTTGAAACTGGGACTTGAACGCAGTCCCAGATTTGCAGGGTTCCATTGTACGGCCTCGGGCCCACGGGCCAGGGCAGTGTAGGATCCAGCCAGACCCATTGCACGGGGCGAGCCATCGCCGATCGCACCAGACGTGGTTTGCAGTCCAAGGACCAGGACTGCCGCTAAGCCAAGATATAGGCGGTTTTTCATCAGTCTTGCTCCTTTCCTTAGTCGACGAGGTCTTCGTTGAGTTCGAGAATAATCTGAGAACCCGCCTGGACGATAACGAAGTCCGATCCAGCGAGGGCGACGTCGCCATCGGTACCATCGATGGCGATCTGAATACCGGTGTAGTAGACCGGCTCGAGCAATTTGAGAATTTCGTCATTCTCGAGTGTCACGTTCTGGGTGTTGAAGCTGCTGGCGGAAACACTGCCACCACTGTACGGTGCCGCGTCCACACCAAAGGCTGGCTCGTTCAGCGGCGGAACAACGAGTGTCGGATTCGTATAAACCGTCGACGCGCTGGCACCTACGAACAAACGGACACCAACCGCCAAGGGAATGTGATTCTCAATGGTCGTGCGTACGGTGGCGCTGCGGACGTTTGAACTGATCCGCTCACGTGCCGTGTCATCATCGAAGGTTCGGCGCACAGGATCGGGTTGGATCTGCGTGGCCTCCCGCACCTGGAAGGCGGCAGGAGCACCAAACTGAACGCTATCCACCTGCACCCAGTGATCTGGCTCGATCACTTCCTCGCTGATGCCATCGCCAACAAAAACGGAAGGTGTGACCGTGATGCTTGTTGGCAACAGGTTCAGAAACGCTGTCAGATCCTCTGACTCTGGACGAATGATGATGCTCTGCGGCGAGTCGGGGCTGCCGGCAGGGAAGACCTCGTCAATGAGCAGCGAGCCGGTCTGACCGGAACTGTTGATCCCACGGATGTCGAGGGTGATCCCCGAGTTGAAACCGACGGCTGACGTGACATACACGGCAAGATCCGTCGCGGCGAGGGCCACGTTGTCGAGGCCCTGTGGAAAGTCGACAGTCTGCGTCTGTTCTGGGATCTCCAGCTCGAGATTGTCCAGAATCCCAGCTACGCGACTGAAGGTCAGCGCTTGCGTGATGGCTTCGACGATGATCTCACCATCGGATCGGATCGTCACTTCGTCACCCGAGTCGAAAGTGCGAGCAGCATAAGACAACTGCAACGCCAGCGGATCGACGGGTGCGAAGCGATTGTTCGTTAGATCGAAGGTGATCTCCCGAGGTTCAGCACCAAGAGAATCGATCAGGAAGGTCTGTGGAGTGCCCGTAGGATCCTGGAGATCGCTAAGGGTAAACTCCATCTCCATGATCACTGGAATCTCGTTGGTCACACGCAAGGTTAAGCCCCCCTCGCTAATGAGGGCTTCGGTGACCTGAATGCGATCATCGGGGAAGTCCAGCGACTGGTCAGCTGCGAATTCCTGCTGCGAGATAACGGCAGTCGCCTCTGACACCTCCAGGGGCAGCACTTCGAGGCTGAATTCGATCCCCGGATCTCCCTGAATGACGACACCGGTTCCAGACGCTGTTCCTGCGGAAATGCCGAGTTCCAGATCTCCGGAGATGCTTTCTCCTGCAAGATCGAAACTGTCTGTGGCTGAACCTCCATTGGCAGCGATGGTACCCATGTTGATGGTATCGACAACGCGTCCACCGTTGCCATTGTCAACGAGGCTGAATACCACATTTTCAAGGGCGACGGGGAAGGTGTTGGTCACTGCCAACACGATGCCACCAGACTCGATCACCAGGGAGGTTACGCTCTCCAATGGCACTTCGAGGTCAGTTGAGATCGATTGCGCCGGAAGGAAAGGGATCGTCGCACCGTCCGTGATCTCTACAGCATCACCGACGAGCTGTTGCAGCGTGATGGGCGGAATCGCCGGCACGTCAGCACCAGGAAGCGCAATGGTTCCCAACTGCGTCGAAAAGCTATTGGATTGGGGTGTCACCGAGAGGCGATCACCGACTTCCTGCCGTGAATCAGCACCGAATTCAGTGCTGAACTTGATGCCGAGGGCATCATTGTTGATCTCGAGAAACTCTGACCGATCGGAGGCCACCTCGGCGATCGTCGTCGTGTCATTGGCGACGGATACGCTGACGGTGAACTCAAGTCGCGGAACTTCCGGACTCTGTACGGCGCAGGCACCCAACCAGAGGCTGGTGGCCAACGTCGCGGCGATCGTACCGAGTCGCCCGGAGACCCTGTTCGGGGTCACAGGCATCATCTGCCCTCTCCTTTTCAAAAAGATCTGATCTGCCGTGTTCGTAGTGGCCACACTGACCACGTACGGACAGCGGCTCAATATATAATACTTAGGTAGTGCCACTCAATCGGAGGCCTTGCCTGTCGACCTGAGCGATCCTGATGTGAAACCTCACAGGGCGCAAAAATAGGGTATCTACTTCGCTGCCTGTGTGAGGGCGCGCACACGGTCGGTCTTTTCCCAAACAAAATCTGCGTCCGCACGTCCGAAGTGCCCGTAGTTAGAGGTCTTACGGTAAATAGGCCGGCGAAGCTTGAGCTTGCTGATGATTCCCTTCGGCGTCAGGTCGAAGACGACGGGCAGGAGTGCGGCCAGCTCTTCATCTGGTAATTGTCCGGTGCCATAGGTGTCCACGAAGATCGACACGGGCTCGGAGACACCGATGGCATAGGCCAACTGCACCTGGCAACGATCAGCGAGTTTTGCAGCGACCACATTCTTCGCAACATAGCGAGCCATGTAGTGGGCGCTGCGATCGACTTTCGTGGGATCTTTCCCCGAGAATGCGCCGCCACCATGAGGACACATCCCGCCATAGGTATCGACGATGATCTTACGGCCCGTAAGCCCACAGTCACCATGAGGACCACCGATCACGAATCGACCCGTGGGATTGATGTGGTACACCGTGTCGCGGTCGAGAAGCCGGGCGGGAATGACCTTCTTGATCACTTGATTGATCATGTCGCGCTCAATCTGCTTGTGCGACGCTTTCTCGTGATGCTGGGTTGAGATGACGACGGCGGTCACCCGCTTGGGCTTGCCATCAACATATTCAACCGTGACCTGAGATTTGGCATCCGGTCGCAGATACTTGATCGTGCCGCCCTTGCGCAGTTTTGCCATATGCTGCAACAACTTGTGCGCCAACGTGATGGGTAGAGGCATCAATTGTGGTGTCTCACGGCAGGCATAGCCGAACATCATGCCCTGATCGCCGGCCCCCATGTCGGAATGCAGGCCCGCAGACTCGGTCACGCCCTGCGATATGTCAGACGATTGCTGGTCAAGCATGACGGATACACCACAAGATCGATAGTCAAACCCCATCTCGGGGGCGTCGTAGCCGATGTCTTTGATCACGTCACGCACCGTCGCTTGAATGTCGACGAATGACTTCGACGTCACCTCGCCAGCGACGACAACTTGACCCGTCGTGACCAGCGTTTCGCAAGCGACACGTGAAAATTTGTCACCCGCAAGCATACCGTCGAGTATGGCATCCGAGATTTGATCGGACACCTTGTCCGGGTGGCCCTCTGAAACGGATTCGGAAGTAAAGAGATAGGAACTCACGAAGGAACAACCTCCCTGTCGGGTGGTGGGCTGCCCTTGAAAGGCAGCGATGAATTGATCTGTAGAAAGATTCAGTTGGTGATCTGTGAAAGATCACCAACGTTGATGTGATGAGCTCTGCCTGTAACAATCGCTTGAAAACCAATCAGCGATCCTTCGAGTACGATCTCTTCAACGATCGCCTCTTCGCCAACGATACTGTTGCTTATAATGGCTCGATTCACACGGGCCCCAGCTCCGATAGATACGTGGGGACCGATGACTGCATCTGACACCTGCGCTGTCGGGTCGATATGGACGGGAGGAACGACGACAAGATCCTGCCGCGCTGCAGAGGGTGCCAACCTAGACAGTAACGTCTTATTGGTGGCCAATAGTGCTTCCTGCGTACCGCAATCAAACCAACCGTCCACAGGAAATGTACTCAGTTGCGCGCCAGCGTCGACCATTCGTTGAAAAGCATCCGTCAGTTGAAACTCGCCTCGCGTCCGTTGATCGGCTTGGATCAGATGATCGAGGCAGTCGAAAAGCATGCCTGAATTCCGTATGTGATTGACACCGACAATCGCCAGATCCGAAATGTAGTCAGTCGGTTTCTCAACAAGACGTTGGACGACACCTGCCTCCTCAACAACCACTCCGAACCGACCCGGATCGTCGACGTGCTGGACGCCGAGTGCGCCGTCGCCCCCGTGTCGCATCACTGTGGGCAGGTCCGCGTGGAAGATTGTGTCACCATAGACAATCAGCATGGGATCTCCGCCGACGACCTGTCTCGTCAAGGAGATGGCATGACCGAGACCAAGCATCTGCTTTTGTTCGACGAACTCGACACGTGAGTATTCGTCGCGAGATCGTACGTAGTCGACGATCCGATCGCCCATGTAACCTACAATGAGGACGATACGCTCGATCTGCAGTGGGGCCAGTTGATCGAGGATATGGCCGATGATCGGCTGGCCTGCCACTTGCAACAAAGGTTTGGGCCGCGTGTGGGTGTGCGGACGCAGGCGAGCACCGAATCCGGCAACGGGAACCACGGCCCATGTCTCATCAACCATCAGCGAATATCTCCTTCCGGTCGCCGAGGACGAGCCATGTGTAGTGCCTCTCCGATACGCTCCTGAACAATCTGACGTACTTGGGATCCGGAGGTCAGTGTGAGTGCCTGTGCAGCCAACTCGACCGCATCGTCCAGGCGGATCGCACGAATGACTTCCTTCAGTTCTGGGATCGCCATGGGACTGACACTCAACTGCAGAATTCCAAGGCCTATCAGGATGACGGCTGCTTCCGGATCACTGGCCATCTCGCCGCAGATACCGGCTGGGATGTCTGCCGCTTGGGCGCTGTCGGCGACCTGCTTGATCAAGTGCAGCACGGCAGGATGCAAGGGGTCGTAGAGATTGGCCACGCGCGCAGTCCCCCGATCGACAGCCAGGGTGTATTGAACGAGATCGTTCGTACCGAGACTGAAGAAGTCGACGTTCTGTGCAAACTGGCGAGCCGTAATCGCCGCCGAGGGCACTTCAATCATGACACCCAGATCACAGTCTGCCCGGTGTTCGACGCCTGCCGCTGCCAATTCTGCCGCAGCCTCGGCAATGACACCCCGTGCGCGCTCTACCTCATCCAGATTGCTGACCATGGGCAGGAGGATACGGGCCTGACCCGCGACGGCGGCACGTAAGATCGCCTTGATTTGCGCCTTGAACAGGTCGGGCGTATCCAAGCAAATGCGAATTCCTCGCCACCCCAACATGGGATTGGCTTCAGGCAGCGAGTCGATGGAATGACTCAGTTTGTCGCCACCGAGATCAAGCGTCCTGATCACGACAGGTTGAGGCGCCATGGCCTCAACAATCGTCCGATATGCTTCGTACTGTTGCTGTTCGTCTGGGAGCCGTTGCCCCAGATACAGAAACTCCGTGCGACACATGCCGACGCCTTCGGCGCCATTGCTGATCGCAAGGTCAATTTCCTGTGGTAGGTCTATGTTGGCGCACAGTTGGATCTTGACATCATCAACCGTGACGGAAGGCAGACTACGCCTCTCGCTCAACTCCCGCTCTCGACGAAGCTGTCGACGCCTCTCGCTGCGGAAGTATCTCAAGACGGGGGCTGGCGGCAAGGCGTGAACGACACCCTCTTCACCATCGACGATCACCCGGCTGCCCGACTTGATTCGGCGAGACGCGCTTTCAGTGCCAACGACGGTAGGAAGGCCAAGTGATCGTGCGATGATACTGGTATGGGACGTCGCCCCGCCTACGTCGATCACTAGTCCCATGACCAAGCGGCGCCCCAACTGTGCCACTTCGGACGGCATAAGATCGCGGGCGATAATGATGGTGTTGCTGCGCAGCGTTTGTAGGCCAGACAGAGCCCCGCCGGACAACTGAGTCAAGACCTGTTGTTCGATGTCTCTCAGATCTCCGACGCGCGCACGTAGATACTCGTTGTCTATCTGTTCAAACTTTGCACACAGCCCAGCCATGATTTCGGCGAAGGCTCGCTCCGCCGTCCACAGTCGTTCGGAAATGATGTCCAGTGTGCGATCGCGTACTTCGACATCGGCGAGCATCGCCAATTGTGCCTCGAAGATCTGCGCCAAATCTGGCCCATGTTCGATGTCGACCCGATCTCGAGTACGACGAACTGATTCGGCGACGGATACAAGGGCATCCGTAAAACGAGTACGCTCTGCCTCCACGCGTGCAGATGCAACCCGCCTCTGTGGCACGCTTGGGCGGACCTCTGCGTGGGTAAAGGCCTTGCCAATGGCAATACCAGGTGAAGCGGCCACGCCCGTGTATCTGTGATACGAGGGGTTCATGCGCTTCAGATCTTGTCCTCGAAGTCGCTGGCAAGTAGCTCCGCCAGCCGTTCAACGGCCTGCTGCGCATCGGACCCTTCCGCTTCAACCAGGACCTCGGCTCCCTGCTCGGCTGCCAGCATCATTACACCCATAATCGACTTTCCATTCACGCGGCTTACATCGCCCTTCGACAGAAAGATATCTGCGTCGAATCTTGCCGCCGCCTGCACAAACACCGTGGCTGGCCGTGCGTGAATTCCGAGTCGATTTGTCACAACAACCGCTTTCTCAATCATCCTTCATCCTCTGGGGCTGCGAACGAGGCAAGACGTCGCTGGATCCATTGTCCAAAACCACTCCCACGCCGCGACGGCACGGGACGATAGGGTTCGATCTGCTCACCCGACATGACGCACGTCGGATTCTCCACGAGGAGCTGATATGTCCGAGCACTTCCAACCAATGCAACAAGGCGCTCGCTGGCGACGCGGACGGACATTGGGCGCTTGGTGAGATCATGTCCATCACTCGAGACGAAGTCCGCCCAGCCTCGCTCAATCAACAGCTGAGCCGTCGCCATCGCCCGCCGTCCGAACTGTCCTACAAGACTGCCCGCATTCACCTGCAATAGAAGATCCTGATCGTACAAGCGTTGGATTCTCTCCGGATTGCGCGCCAGTTCGCGATGCCGTTCCGGGTGTGCCAGAATCGGACGCCATCCCGCTGTACGCAAGGCAAAGAAGGCCTGCTCGAGGCCGGGGGACAGAGGTCCTGGCGGTAGATCGACCAGCACATGAGACCCACCAGCCAGACGCGCTGCTGGATCCATTGCAACCCGCTCAAGACCAAAACGAAACCCCACTTCCACACCTAGATGCAGACTGATTGGCAAGCCGGCGGCAGCAACCGCCGAAACGAGTTCGGCGAACACTTGCTCGTGCAAACGCAGTTGGTCAGGCTCGTGGTTGGCTTGATAATGGGGCGTCAGTACAACCTGTTGGAGCCCTTCCTCGGCTGCATTGCGCAGCATCGCCAGGGATGTCTCAATGTCTGCCGCTCCATCGTCAACCCCCGGCAGAGCATGGCAGTGAATATCTACCCAACCGTCCACTACGCCCGTTGTGATCGACTGCCGATGTGCACTGCGTCGCTGATCTCGCGCAGACGGCCAGGATCATCTTCCACGGTCGTGCCTGTGACGATGAAAGACGCTCCCGCCTCGACTTTTTCCCGTGCAGTTTCTGCATCCCGAACTCCACCACCCACGATGACCGGAATGTCGACGTAGTCGGCCACTGCCTTGACCATGCTGGTAGGCACGGACTGGGCCGCGCCACTGCCCGTTTCAAGGTAAACCAGACGCATCCCCAGGTATTGCGCTGCCAAGGCGTGGGCCATCGCGATATCAGGTTTCGCCCGGGGAATAGGTCGTGTGGTACTCATGTATTCAGTCGATGTCAGGGTCCCTGACTCAATCAACAAATACGCTGTAGAAATAACCTCGACACCGTATTCCTTGAGGACAGGGGCCGCCCTGACCTGCTGACCAATGAGCAGCTCCGGGTTGCGGCCACTGAGCATGGACAGAAAGAGAATCGCATCCGCCTTTGGTACGACTTGGCCTGCATCCCCCGGAAAGGAAATGACAGGGATGTCAACGATCTCGTGAAGACGATCGAATAGGGCGGCATTTCGTGTGGCGGAGAGCATGAGGCTCGTACCGACCAGAATCGCATCTGCTCCTGCCTCGGCGCAGGCCTGGGCACGCTGGCTGAGCTCGTCGATCGATAGACGATCCGGATCGAGCAACGTCAGGTATCCTGCACCTCGGCGGTCTCTTACTGCCATCAATTGATCGAAGGTCGTCATGGACTGACCTGTCAGGTTCCTAGCAGTTGTTTGAGGATATCAGGCGCTGCGGCGAGAGCTGCGTCGATCAACGCTGGATCTTTTCCACCCGCCTGGGCCATGTGTGGTTTTCCGCCACCTGAGCCGCCTGCAAGTTGAGCCACACCTTTCACAACGTCACCTGCTTTCAGGGCGCGCTCCTTGATCAGATCGTCTGTAACGACGACGATGAAAGACACTTTGCCCTGCACTTGCCCACCGAGCACTGCGACACCACTGCCAAGACGCTCACGCAATCCGTCTGCCGTGGTTCGCAGACTGGCCACATCATCCACGTCTACACGCGCAGAGACAAGGCGCAGACCATCGATCTCAACGGCCTGGTCAAGCAGATCCCCGGCGCTGTCCGTCGCCGCCTGTCGACGTGCGTCTGTGAGTGCTTTTTCGAGTTCACGATTCCGCTCGAGAAGCTGACGGACATTTTGTGGCACATTCTCAGGGGTCGTGTTGAGAATCTGGCTCAGGTCGGCCAGTTGCTCCCTGTTGCGTCGAGCCGACACGGAAGCAGGTCGCCCCCCTGTCGCCTCCACTCTCCGAGTTCCGGCGGCGATGCCCCCCTCCGAGGTCAGCTCAAATGCTCCGATCTGACCGGTATGAGTCACATGGGTGCCACCACACAATTCGAGACTGAAGTCAGCGATCCGCACGACGCGGACGCGCTCACCATACTTCTCTCCGAAGAGTGCTCTTGCACCGAGTTCCTTGGCCTTGGCCAGATCTTCGTCAAATGTCTCGATCTCCAGATCCGAACGAATCGCATCATTGACGATGTCTTCGACATGCCGCATCTGCGCCGGCTCTACTGCAGAAAAATGCGAGAAGTCAAAACGCAGTCGTTCAGGACTGACCAACGAACCCATTTGGTCGACATGGTCACCGAGCGTCTGACGCAGTGCCTCATGCACCAAGTGCGTCGCTGTGTGATGCCGCGCCGACGCCTGGCGGAGTTCGTCATCGACCTGCGCCGTTGCCTGCACTCCAGCTGACGGCATGTCTCCCTCTTCAAGACGCCCCACGTGGACGATACCGCCGCGCCCCTTCACCGTTGTGTCGATACGGATGAGAAAGTCCTCTCCCTGTATCAGTCCCCCGTCGCCGGTTTGCCCGCCAGACTCTGCGTAGAACGGCGTCTCCTCCAACACGACGCGTACGTCGTCACCGGTCACCTCCACATGTGCAATGGGGCTCTTGGCCTGCAACTGGGTATAGCCGACAAATCTTGAGTGCTCCCCTGCAATGACATCGTCGACCCCCTCGGACGCCTGAAATCGACTTCCCGTGGCGGCGCGAGCGCGCTGACGCTGCTGTTCCAGAGCTTCTTCGAAACCCTCCGTGTCGACGGCGAGGTTTCTCTCTCTCGCCATCAACTGCGTCAGATCGAGAGGAAATCCGAAGGTGTCGTACAATTGGAATGCGTCCGCGCCGCTGACATCTCCTTTGGCAGCAATACGCTCAAAGATATCGAGCCCCCGATCCAGGGTATTGCCAAAGGACTCTTCTTCGGCCTGCATCACCTGGGCAACGTGGGTGGCTTTGGCAGTCAGCTCTGGAAATACGTGTCCCATCGATGCGGCAACTTGGTCTACCAGCCGATACATGAAGGGCTCGTGCTCCCCCAGTTGGCGACCGAATCTCGACGCCCGACGCAGGAGCCTTCGCAGGACATAGCCGCGTCCTTCGTTCGATGGCATCGCGCCATCTGCTATGGCGAAACTCAGCGCCCGTACGTGGTCGGCGACAACTCGTGACGCGGTCTGTCCCTTGCCATCGACATCACCACCGGTGAGATCGCCAATTCGTTCGATCAGCGGTCGGAAGATATCTGTGTCATAGTTGTTGTCCTTCTGCTGCAAAAGACTACAAATGCGCTCGAAACCCATGCCTGTGTCTACGTGCTTGGCAGGCAAGGGGTGTAGCTTGCCGGTCTCATCGCGATTGTATTGGATGAAAACGAGATTCCACACCTCGACGAATTCGGGTCCATCCAGCAGAAAGAGGTCTCTCGATTGCTGTTCCAGATCGTCGCCGAGGTAGTAGTGAATCTCCGAGCAAGGTCCACAGGGCCCCGTCGCACCCATCTCCCAGAAATTGTCCTTTGCCGGCAAGCGTATCACGCGACCTGGAAGCAGGTCTGTCATCTCTTGCCAGAGAGATTCCGCTTCTACATCAGGATCAACACCCTCGGCTTCGCTGCCCTCGTAGACCGTGGCCCACAGCCGCTCTTTCTCGAGACCGAATTGCTGCGTCACCAACTCCCAGCCCCACTCGATCGCTTCGCGCTTGAAGTAGTCACCGAATGACCAGTTGCCGAGCATCTCGAAAAAGGTGTGGTGCCAAGGACTGACGCCCACTTCCTCCAGGTCGTTGTGTTTGCCCGAGACGCGGATACACTTCTGCGTGTCAACGGCACGTGTGTAGGGTCGCGAGCCCAGACCCAGAAAGACGTCCTTGAACTGATTCATCCCTGCATTTGTGAAATACAAGGTTGGGTCGTCCTGTGGAGCGACGGGGGCACTGGGCACCCTGGTGTGTCCCTTGCCTTCGAAGAAGGTCAAGAAGGTCTCGCGTATTTGGTTCGATGTCATCATGGCGCGGTCGTTTCTTCTGATTCTGCCAGGGCACGCTCCACAGCTGCCCCTGCTGTATCTGGGTCGAAACCTCGTCTTGCCAGCAGTCCATACATGCGCCGTCGCGCAGCATCCGGCTCGAGCTTGCTGTATTTGTGCAGAACCCGTGTCAGCACACGATCTGCTGCATCGCCCGTGCCGATGTCGTCCTCAAACTCAGCCAGCACCTGCTCGGCAACGGACCGCTCTATGCCTTTCTTGCACAGATCCTGAATCAGCTTGATCCGGCCCTCTGGACGGCGCTCGAGTCGGCCACCCACCCATCGACGAACGAAAGCGTGGTCATCGAGTAGGCCACTTCGGCGAAGGTCCTCAACAACCACGCTGATCGCATCCTGTGGGCATTTACGACGCACAAGACGCTCCCCCATTTCACGTACTGTCCAGTCGTGAACAGCGAGTAGATCCAAGGCAATTCGTCGGGTCTTCTTGACATCCTCGCTCACAACAAGGCTCCGATCTTCAGTCAGTTGACTCGGTGTCATCCGCTGGGATCGGCGCCTGTTCAGCGCCGGGCATCCCTAGTTCGGCGCGCAAGCGAAGCTCCAACTTGGCCGCGAAGTCAGGATTCTCCACCAGATACATGCGTGCATTCTCCCGTCCCTGCCCAAGGCGCTCTCCATCACAGGAGAACCATGTGCCAGATTTTTCGACGAGCCCCTTATCCACACCGATGTCGATCAGATCACTCTCCCTCGAGAGACCGATGTGATTCCCTGTGTAGTAGATATCCATCTCAGCCTGACGATAGGGCGGTGCCAGCTTGTTCTTGACCACTTTCACACGAACGCGACTGCCAATACTGTCATCGCCGTCCTTGATATGACCTATCCGCCGGATGTCCAGTCGCATGGACGCATAAAACCCCATCGCTCGGCCACCGGTCGTCGTTTCCGGATTGCCAAACATGACACCGATTTTCATCCGCAGTTGGTTGATGAAAATGGCACACGTGCGCGAGCGATTGATGGATCCCGTCAATTTGCGCAGTGCCTGAGACATCAGACGAGCATGAAGACCCATGTGGGAATCTCCCATATCGCCCTCCAGTTCTGCCTGTGGCACGAGCGCTGCCACTGAATCGAGCACGACCACATCGAAGGCACCTGATCGCACGAGGGTATCGACGATCTCAAGGGCTTGCTCACCAGAGTCGGGTTGGCTGATGATGAGATTCTCTACGTCTACACCGATCCGACGAGCGAAGGAGATATCCAGGGCGTGCTCCGCATCGACGAAGGCCGCAGTTCCACCAGCTTTCTGCGCTTCACGAATGGCGTGAAGCGACACCATCGTCTTACCGGCACCTTCAGGTCCGTAGATCTCCACAATGCGTCCACGGGGAAGCCCGCCAATTCCTAGCGCCGCGTCGAGACTGATCGAACCAGACGGAATGGACTCAACCTCGACGATCCCGCCTTCCTCGCCCATGCGCATGATGGCACCCTTGCCATACTGCTTTTCTATTTGCGACAGAGCCAGATCCATGGCCTGCTGCCGACCGCGATCGTCACTGTGACGCTGCACGTCACTGTTGCGACTGGTGTTGCCCTTTGCCATCGTGTCGCCCTTCTCTGCTCCGGTTCGGTTACGTGGACTGCACTACGTCGACACCCAGCCACCACATAGCGAGACGTAAGAGCACATTCCCCCAGATGCCGGCTGCGACATCATCCAGGACGATACCCCAGCCCCCTGGCAAACGTTCCAGCCATCGAGCCGGTTGTGGCTTGATGATGTCGAGCACCCGAAACAGCAGGAAGCCCGCGATCGTCATGGGCAGGCTATGGGGGAGAAACGCCATGGTGACCAGAAATCCCAAGGCCTCGTCGATGACAACCGGACCGGGATCCTTGCGGCCACGCGCTGCTGCTTCTGCGCCGGCCATGGGAATGGAGATCACCGAGACGACTGCCAGCAATCCAATCCAACCCACCGTAGACATTGAGTCGCACAGCAGATAGTAGGCGACCGCCGTGACAGCAGACCCGGCGGTCCCAGGAGCGATTGGAGCCAGGCCAGAATAGCCAACTGTGGCGAGAAACTTGCGGACGGCGCCGAAAAGGCGTCGCAAAAAGTGATCGGAGGACTGGATAGTCTAAAGTGCGTTGCTGGAGTGCTGGTCGGTGCGAAAAAGATAGTGAAATCCGGTGAGCACCGTAAGGAGCAGGACCACTGCCATCAGACCATTTGCGAGAAGGGGATACATCGCAGCGTCGAGATCGATAATTACCTGCCATTGGTAGTAGAGGGAGAGCTCCTGAACTGAGATCGACAGGAGAATGACGATCACTGTCACCAGCTGCACGACCGTCTTCCACTTGGCCAGGGTTGAGGTCTCCATCATACGGCCTCTGTACAGTCCGTACATGCGCATCGACGTGATGATGACGTCGCGAATAACGATTGGAATCACAAGCCAGGCATGAACGATGCGAGCGATGGCGAGTGCGACCAGGGCAGATGTCACGAGGATCTTGTCGGCCAGGGGATCCATGAAGCGACCGAATTCGGTCACTCGTCCTCCCGATCGCGCCAGGCGCCCGTCATAGAGATCTGTCAGCGACGCGGCAGAAAAGACCAACACTGAGCACGCTCGATAGTACCAGACGTCCGCGAAGAGTAAGAGCAGAAAGACGGGCGTCGCGATGATACGCGAGATCGTCAGCAGATTTGGCAGATTGAGAATCGGATGGCCGCTCATACTCACCTTAGAATTGCACGCGACCCTGTAAGGCGTGGGCCAGTGTGGTACGGTCAGCCAGATCCAGATCGGAGCCAGCAGGCAAACCACGAGCCAACCGAGAGACTTGAGTTAGCCCATCGAGGCGTTGATGAATGTACTCTGCTGTCGCTTCGCCTTCGGCGCTAGCATTGTGTGCGAGAATCACCTCTCGGGTCCCTTCGGAACGAACACGTTCGACCAATTCAGCAATGCGCAGATCTTCGGGCCCAATTCCATCGAGAGGCGACAGGGCACCACCCAGGACGTGATATGTGCCTCTCATCAAGTCGCTGCGCTCTAATGCCAACGCGTCGCTTGCCTCCTCGACGACACAGATCATGCCCGTATCCCGGCGCGGGTCTCGGCAGACGTGACACAACTCCTGGCCCCGTTCAGTGAGGTGAAAACACCGACTACAGTGGCCGATGTTCTCCCTTGCCGAGCGCACCGCCGCCGCCAATGATTCGGCTTCCTGAGAAGGCGACTTGAGAACATACAGAGCCAATCGCTGAGCCGTCTTCCGACCAATCCCCGGAAGGCGGGTAAATGCGATCACCAGATCTTCTAGTGGCTCAGGCCCCACGCTGAAAGTCCCTTCGACGCCGATCATATCGGTTGACGGATAGCATGCTACACAATTTCTCCGTCGAATGCATCTAGAACTGACCGGACCGATGGATCCACATCTTCACGTGTCGCCGCCCCCTTTGGAACAGCAGTTGGGCGATTCGCCTGTTCTCCCGACGGTGGTGGCATCTGATCGGGCTGTCCTTGCTGCCCGCCAATGTCTCCGCCTTCGGGCTCATTCACTGCGCACTTCACATGAAACCGCGCAGCCGTCACCTCTTCGACGGCAGTGCTAATCGCCTCATGAGACTTGGCTACCTGACCCATACTGAATCTAGCTGTCGCTGGGAACAGCAGAATCAGCTGACTGCCGCTGAGTCGCATGTCTGCAATGTCCTGCAGGAAATTTCCTGCAGACGGCAGGCGCTGCCGAACCTCGGCGACAATCCTCGGCCACTGATCACGTAACAGGGTGACATCGACGGGCCCGTCAATCGCGGTCGGCGACGGTTCGACCTGTGCGGTGCCAGCATCCTCTGCCGGTGGTGGGACTGGAGGTGGCATCGGTGTGGAGGATGCGGGGGGCGGTCCCGCGGTGACGGGCACGTCCTTGGCAGGACTGATGTCGTTGCTGGGAATAGCGCGGCGCGGCGCGGGGGGCGCACTTGCCGCGGCGGGGGTCGGAACTGCTGCACCAGGCTCGCGCCCGACCATGGCCTCGAGCGCCGCCAGACGGGCCAATAGTTGACCCACGTCTACGGCTCGGCCCATCCCAGCGAGACGGACAAGTGCCAGTTCTGTGCGGAAGCGTGGTTGCAGCGAACGGCGCAACTCGCCCTCAAGATCCATCAGGCTACGCAAGGATCTCAATAGATCTTGTTCCTCAACAGATTGCGCCGTCGTCGCCAACCGATCACGCTCGGCATCCGTTACATCGAGTTGGTCTGCTGAACCTTGGACTCGTACGAACAAGAGATGTCGAATGTGTTCGATCAGTCCACGGACGAATTCATCCACATCTCCGCCCGCATCAACGACTTGTGAGAGCAGTCCAAGAACGCGATTGGTGTCCGCCTGGAAGATCGCATCGATGACGTCGAAGAAGACGCCGCCGTCAACAAGACCCAGCACCTCGCCAACCGTCGCCGCCGTAAGTTGCTCGGCGTTGAAGGAAACTACCTGGTCCAATAGGCTCTCCGCGTCGCGCAAGGCGCCGTCGGCCCGACGAGCCAGAAGAAACAGTGCCTCGTCGTCGGCGTTGATCTGTTCGGCAGTGACAATCTTCCGTAGGTGATCTGCGATGGTTTTGGTGGCGATGCGGCGAAAGTTGAAGCGCTGGCATCGCGACAGAATCGTCTCGGGGACCTCCTGTACTTCCGTGGTGGCGAAGACGAAGACGACTCTCTCAGGTGGCTCTTCCAGCGTCTTGAGTAGCGCATTGAAGGCGGCTGTGGAAAGCATGTGGACTTCGTCGATGATGTAAATCTTGTGCGAGCCGCCTGAAGGGATATAGTGCACAGCTTCGCGCAGGTCACGCACATCATCGACGCTATTGTTGGAGGCACCATCGATTTCGAGCACGTCCATGCTCGTGCCATCTGCAATGCTCTTGCACGAAGGGCATTCATCACATGGATCTGCACCAGCATCGACGTTGGCACAGTTGAGTGCCTTGGCGAGAATGCGCGCCGTCGTCGTCTTGCCGACTCCACGAGGTCCGCAGAGTAGATAACACTGAGCGATACGTCCCGTACTCAAGGCATTGGTCAGAGTGGTGGTGATATGCTCCTGACCGACGACCTGGTCGAAGCGGCGGGGGCGCCACTTTCTTGCGGTGACCTGATAGCTCATGGCTGGTTGGCCTGGCGGAGGGGCAAGGCGTAATGGGACGCTTGAAAGACGGACCGGAAAGCTCCGATCAGAGGCTCCGCGGCACACACGAAAACATTCCTACCGCTGCTACCTTCCGGTCCTGACGGAGTTCAGAAGTCTCGCGTTGCGCAGAATCTGACCATCGACGCCCTCCGGCCCGATGAGGCGGCGCGGACACGGTGCCTGCGATCTTTTTGTGCACCGCAACAGGTCGGAACAAGATTCAGAGCCCATCGCGGTGCGTAAAAAATGGTGGAGCAGAAGGGGATCGAACCCTCGACCTCCAGATTGCGAACCTAGCGCTCTCCCAACTGAGCTACTGCCCCACACTACATGGCGGAGAGAGTGGGATTCGAACCCACGGTAGCGCTATAAACGCTACACACGATTTCCAGTCGTGCACCTTCGACCACTCGGTCACCTCTCCGGTCTATCCAACCGATCCTGCTGATCGGACGATGCCGGTCTAAAAATGATGGCGGAGAGGGTGGGATTCGAACCCACGGTGACCTTGCAGCCACAACGGTTTTCGAGACCGTCCCAATCGACCACTCTGGCACCTCTCCCTTTTCCATCGACGCCTACGATCGGGCCTCATCGCCCTTTCGTAGCCGCTCAAAAAACTCACTCAAGAGCTTCGCGCATTGCTCCTGGAGAACGCCGCCCGTCACATCACAGCGATGATTCAGTCGCGGGTCCTGGGCGATATTGCGCAGTGTTCCGCAAGCACCGCCTTTTACATCGTACGCACCAAAAACGATACGTGGGATACGAGCCAAAACTGCCGCTCCCGCACACATACTACACGGCTCCAAGGTGACATAGAGGGTCGTGTTCGCAAGGCGACGTGAGCCGGCCAGTTCGGATCCTAAGCGAATCGCCACCATTTCGGCATGGCCCGTCGGATCCTGATGAGTCTCGGTCAGATTCCAGCCCTCGGCTAGCATCTGCCCCTCTCGCACCAGCACTGCACCTACGGGAACCTCATTTTCGGCTGCCGCATCTCGCGCGCGTTCTATCGCACGCTCCATCCAATAGACATCCGATTCGCTGTGCCCCAGTGTGTACCCTCTGGATCCAGGTCGAAGGGCTGCCGGAATTCAGACGTTGGCACCGTCGAATCCCTGCTCGTCAGAAGAGCAGAATATAGCCGCTTCCCGGATTCTGGACAAGGGTGACCGGCGACTGTGCGTCAAGGGCTTATCTATTTGGCGCACAACCTCTTACGTGCCACAGAGGGCTCTCGTGGCCTCTCTGTGTTTCCTTCTTCAGAATTGGCGCTTGAAGTGTTCTGAATCAGGCAGGGAGCCCTCACGTTGTCGCCAGAGAGTTCCTCCCTCACCGACAATCTTGCGAGCACCCTTGAAATCCCGATCGATCAGCTTCTTGCCAAACAGTCGCAATGCCCAGCCAATCGGCGTGAAGAGCAGAAACAGGACAAGAGCAAGGAGCAAGTGACTGTTGACGAAGCCGAGGACATTTACGAAAACCATCCAGGGCCACCAAAAAGGTTTCAGAGGTGTGGGCCAGAGCAAGCTGAGAGCTAACAGTACGACGGCAATCGATCCAGGCAGGTAAGCAGAGCCTATGTCATGTCGCCAGAATATCCATCCAGCAACGAGGGCCGCTATCACCGTGAATAACAGTCCGAACTGCCGAAGCTCTTTTCGGGTCGATTGTGGCGGACGCCAGAAGGGTCCCTCGTGGTCGGTCATCATCAGTCGAGTTCGAATTCCTTCTGCCAGTCAGTTGCGTCTTCGTAGACAGGCTGATCTCGTTTGTCGAGCAGAAAGTCACCCAGCACGAGGTAGTCCATTTCAGTGCGCATGAAACACCGGTAGGCGTCTTCGGGAGAGCAGACGACCGGTTCTCCCCGCACGTTGAATGAAGTGTTGACGACCAAAGGACATTCGGTCAACCGGTGAAAACTGCTCAATAAATCGTAGTAGCGCTCGTTGGTGTCGCGACGAACTGTCTGAATCCGCGCTGAATAGTCGACGTGCGTCACAGCTGGGATCTGTGACCGAGGCACATTTAGCTTTTCGATGCCGAAGAGCTGCTCTTGCTCCGCCGACATCGCGATCAATCGATCTTCCTTCACGGGTGCCACGAGGAGCATGTAGGGAGAGTCCGAGTCCATGTCGAACCATTCCTGGACGTGTTCGCGAAGCACGCTTGGCGCAAAAGGGCGGAAGCTCTCCCGGTATTTGATCTTCAAGTTCATCTGTGATTGCATCGCCGTAGATCTCGGATCTCCGATGATCGACCGGGCGCCAAGGGCCCGTGGGCCGAATTCCATTCGCCCTTGAAACCAGCCTACGATTTTTTCCTCGGCAAGCACCGCGGCAACGCGATCTGGGAGATCGCCTGCGGCTAGCTGTTGTGCCGGGGCCTGGACCGACGCAAGGAAAGTCTTGATCTGCTCCGCGTCATAGGCTGGACCGAGATAACTTCCTTCCATGGAATCCGCTGGATTCGGCGAGCGGGGCTGATCGAAATAACGGTGCCAGAGCGACAGGGCGACTCCGAGTGCCCCCCCTGCGTCGCCAGCTGCCGGCTGAATCCAAAGGTGATCAAAAGGTCCCTCGCGCAGAATGCGACCATTGCCCACACAGTTGAGCGCAACACCGCCGGCCATACACAGATTCTTGAGTCCCGTCTCGCGATGAGCAGTGGCGGCCATGCGCAGAAGGACCTGTTCGGTCACCTTCTGACACGAAGCTGCAATGTCCATCTCGCGTTGTGTGAGCGGTGATTCTGGCTGCCGAATGGGGCCCTCCAACAAGCGTTCCATTTTCGACGATGTCATGGTCAAACCGGAGACGTAGTTGAAGTAATCCAGATTCAGTCGAAAAGAACCGTCATCAGCGATGGCGATAACTTCATCGAGTATTCGCTGCGCGAATCGCGGTTCACCGTAGGGTGCCAGCCCCATGAGTTTGTACTCACCGGAATTGGGCTTGAAACCGGTGAAGTAGGTGAAGGCCGTATACAACAATCCGAGGGAATGCGGAAACTGGATCTCCGCCAGTGTGTGAATCTCGTGCCCACGCCCAAAGCCAAAACTCGTCGTCGTCCACTCGCCTACGCCATCGGTCGTGAGCACGGCCGCTTCTTCAAATGGCGACGGATAGAAGGCACTCGCCGCATGCGATTCGTGGTGATCACCGAATAGCACTTCTACATCACATCCAAGCTCATCCCGGATCAGCTGTGGAATCCACAGCTTCTGCTTGAGCCAGACAGCCATCGATTTCCAGAACAACCGAAGCCCAAGGGGCGCCGTCGACAAGTGCGTCTCCAGCAGGCGCTCGAAGGTTACCAGCGGTTTATCGTAAAACCCTACACAGTCCAGATCTGCCGCAGTGATCCCCGCCTCTTCCAGACAATAGCGGACGGCCAAGCTAGGAAATCGCGCGTCGTGCTTACGTCGCGAAAAGCGCTCCTCCTGTGCCGCCGCCACGATCTGTCCGTCTCGCACCAGGCAGGCGGCCGAGTCATGATAGAAAGCGGAGATACCAAGAATGTGGCGCGTCATGAACGAGGGAGACCTTGACGGAGTTTGGGAGCGGGTGATGGTGTTCGGATGAGGCGGCTTAAGCTACCAACTACCTGTAAAATCAGCAAGATAGGACCTTCTATGTCGACGGAAGTCCTCAGGATTGGTCGTTCAGGAGTCAGCGCCTGGCATCTTTGGATCCAGCGCGTCTCGTAAACCGTCCCCTACCAGATTATACAGGGTGACGGTGAAGAAAATGGCCAGGCCAGGTGCCACGGCCAGCCACCAGGCGGCGGCATTGCTGCGAGCGCCCGCCAGGATCGCCCCCCAAGTGATCGTCTCAGCCGGCACACCGATGCCAAGAAAACTCAGTCCGGACTCGGCGAGAATCGCCAATCCGACGCCGAATGTTGCAGGCACGAGGACGGGGGCGATCGCATTGGGCAGAATGTGACGCCAGATGACGCGAGGCGTTGCACAACCCAGTGCACGTGCCGCCTCAACGTATTCGTAGTTGCGTACATGCAAGAATTGAGACCGTGTCAGACGCGCGATCGTGACCCACCCGGTGAGGCCAATAATGATCATGATGAAGAACAGGCTCGGAGGGAAGAAAGCCGCCGCCGTGATGATGAGGAAGATGGCGGGGATCGCTGACCAGAGCTCAAAAAGCCGAGACAGTAGAAGGTCAGTCCAACCACCGAAATAACCGGCCATTGCCCCCAACACAACACCGATCAACAGAGAGATGCTCACCGATACCAGGCCGATCACCAGGGCGTAGCGAGAGCCGTGTATAATCCCTGCAAGCACGTCACGGCCGAGTCGATCGGTCCCAAGTAGATGGTCTGGGCCCGGCGACTGGTATTTTTGCCCCAGCACGATCTCGGATGGCCCCCATGGAATAGGCGGGAAGACTGCTACGTCTGCACGCAAGCGTTTCAGATTCTTCCGGCGACGCAGTTCCTTAGGCCACTCTCCTATTCCCGTGTGCACGAGATATTGCCGAAACGCAGGAAAGTACACCTTCCCCTTGTATTCCATATAGAGAGGTTTGTTGCCCGCAATCAGATCAGCTCCGGCGGCGAAAGTTGCAAGCAACCCCAGCGCCACCAGGCTGTATAGCGCGAGCCTGTTTCTGGCGAATTGTCGACCTACCAGTTTCCAGTAACCGGCGCCGCTGGCCGACGAGTGAGCTGAAGGGTCTGTCACTTTGCCAGACTGCTGAAGTCGATACGTGGGTCGGCGAACTTCAAGAAAATGTCGGCCAGTAAGATACCAACCAGCGAGAGCGCTGAACTGATAGTGAGAATAGCCATGACCATGGGGTAGTCACGAGAGATGACGGACTGGAAACTCAGCAAGCCCAATCCCGGTAGTGTAAAGATCGTCTCGACGAATACAGACCCCGCCATCAGCGCCGGCAGCAGGCCCGCCATCAACGTGATGATGGGGATGAGGGAGTTCCGCAGTACGTGGCGGATGACAACAAGACGCTCAGCCAACCCCTTTGCACGGGCCGTTCGAACATAGTCGAGTCTATAATTCTCCAGCATGCTCGTGCGCATGTAACGAGAAATTGCGGCGAAACTCGCATATGTGGAGGCAACAATGGGCAATGCCATATGGTGCAGGTGATCGGTGAACAGACGCCACCATCCCCACGATTCATCGGCATCGATTGACGCGATGCCAGACGCCGGAAACCAATGGAGAAATTCTCGATTGCAGAGAAAGATGATCAACAACATGCCGACCCAGAAAGACGGCATCGACCAGAGCATGAATGAAATGGCCGTACCAATGCGATCTACCAACGTGTTCTGACGGATCGCCAGGAGCATCCCCAGAGGCACACCAATCAGATAGGCTGCGACCAAGCTGATCAGACCGATCTCGATCGTCACCGGAAGGCGCTCAACAATGCGCCGTACGACGGGCTGTTGGTCCTTGAAGGACAAGCCAAAATCAAGTGTGGTGATCCGCCAGCCACCCAATTGGACCACCTCGAGCCCGGAACCTCGATACCTGTAGGTGGGCTCGGGCTGGTTGAGGGCTTCCATGTCGGCATCCGACAGAGGCTCGACGGACATTACGAGGCGCTGCAGCCAGCGCCCATATTGCTCATGCAGAGGTCTGTCGAGACCCAATTGATGACGCAACTGTTGGCGAGTCTTCTCCAGTTGGTCACGCTGATCCGTACTCAGCCCCTCGCCGCTTGCAGCTCCGCCGAGGAATAGATCCACTGGATCACCGGGTGCCAGGTGCATGATGAGGAAGGATACGAGGGTGATTCCGAGCAGCGTTGGAATCGCCAGCAAAACTCGTTGTAGAACGTATTGGATCACTGCAGTCTCTTCATTGGCCGAGGGCTGACGCTTTGGCGAAGGCTTCTGCACTCTCGGCATCCAGCCCACGGTTCGCGTAGGCGCGGCCCAATTCCCGCCAGATAAGGCCATTGTCGGGCATATCAAGACTGAGCGTTTCAAGCAGGGGAAATGCGTCGTCCATTCTATTCAGACCGAGATAGGCAACGGCCAGATTGTAGCGCGCATCAACATCCACAGGGTTCAGCCTGACGGCGTGCTCGAAGGCTTCCACTGATTCGACAAACCGACTCTGTTGCCAATAAAGGGATCCAAGATTGTAGTAGGATTGCCAGTGAGTGGAATCAGTGACGAGCGCCCGTCGGTAGGTCTCCTCCGCCGCTGCCAGGTCGCCGACTCGAGACAGAGCGACGGCGAGATTGGTCAAGGTGACAAGCTGCTCACCGTGTACCAGGGCTTTCTCAAACTGGGCGATCGCTTCTGCGTCACGCGACTCGCCAAGATAGAGTGTTCCAAGGGCATTCAAGCTCGCCGTGTCGGACTGGGCAAACTGCGTGACGAATTCGAAGGAGGAGATTGCGTCGTCAAACTCGCCGATACGATAGAGAGTGAGTCCAAGATTTCGCCACGCCTGCAAGCGATCGGGAATAATCTTTGTCGCGAGCCGAAATTTGCCGCTTGCCCGCACCAGATCGGGGTGACTCATGGCCGCGATGCGAACACCATCATTATACATGCGCGTCCAGTAGTGCAAGCGTTCGGCCGAAATCCGCTCTTCGTACTTGCTGCTCAACGTGAGGGAGCGATCGAAGGCGACGACCATATCGATATGATAGCCCGCCAGACCGTACGCTCTACCCAGATGGTAGTATGCGTCTGCACTGGTGGAATCCTGGGAGACAGCAAGCTCCAATTGCTGCAGCGCGAGATCGAATTTCTGCTGCTTCAGATACAGCTTGCCGGCCGTGAGCGCTGGGCTCTGGCAGGACATAAAAGAAAGGGGGCCGCCCCCAATTAGGAGAGCGGCCCCCAAGACAAACCACCGACTCACCTCAGAAACCAACCTGGAAGGTGAAGGTGTTGAGAGCGTCGAAGAAATCGACATTGGAATACGCATAGTCAATGCGCACATCCTCGAGACCGGCAACACCGGTCTGGACGCCGAAACCGAAGCTCGTTCCATACAGATAGTCGTCGTCCGAGCTGGTGGCGTAATCGAATCCACCCCGGATGGCGAAGAAGTCATTCACAACATACTCGACGCCCGTGCGCAACTGATCATAGGCGTAATTGTTGTGACGAAAAACCGAATTGATATTGACCTCACCGAGACCGGATGGATTATAGCTATACCCAAGACCGATTTCGAAGAGAGACGGCAGATCTGCCGACGCAGGCTGAACCTTATAGTCGGAAGGCTCACGCCGTAGACCATTCAGCTCACCACGGTTCAACAGTGCCGAGCCATCGTATTCCAGACGCTGACCAATGTGCTTCAGAGCGACGCCAAGATCGAGTCCGTCAACGCCACCGAGATTTGCATACTGCAAACCGGCACTGAAGGACATCGCCGTGGCGTCAACACGCTCGATGCGGTTGACGATGTAGTGCGTCGTGCCGCCCACGGAGATGCGATCGGTCAGGTCCTTTGAATAGTGCACGCCGAGCGTGAAGAAGGTGGGCGAATAGACGCCCCCCGTCCCATCCGGCTGCTCAGCCGTGGTAACTGGAATGTCACCAATGTCGAGTGCTTTGATATCGGCGGCGAAAGTACCGACGCCGAAATCTGCGCTCGCGGCGATGTAGTTAACGCGAATGTCCGCCAGATACGACATGGTGGACACCATTAACTCCGCGTCGTTGTTGTTCCGGCTCAGACCCGCCGGATTCCAGTGTAGAGCTGCCAGGCCACTGGTCGTGGCCACAGAAGCGCCTCCCAGTGCCATATCACGCGCGCCGACAGGGATCAACAACTCCATGGCGGCCGCAGTGCCGGCCCGATTCTGTCCT
>Ga0233434_1000693_pt1 | contig 36379 bp, 30 predicted proteins | sample SI_122_August201_4_FD_182738 | JGI IMG/M metagenome (GOLD analysis project Ga0233434, IMG submission 182738) | Seawater microbial communities from Saanich Inlet, British Columbia, Canada - SI_122_August2016_120_MG | ecosystem: Environmental > Aquatic > Marine > Inlet | place: Canada: British...
ATCTTCTTTTGAGACGTATTGTCCGGCAAGATAGGCCGAGCCATCCGTGCGTGGCATGCCCTCACATTCTGACACCAGATCTTTTAACAAGAATGGAACACCGCAGAAGGGAGCATCTGAATGATCTAATGCCCTGGTCGCTGCATCGCGTGCCATATCGAAGAAAGGCATGATCACGGCGTTCAGGTCCGGATTTAATTTCTCAATGCGATCAATCGCAGCATTGACCATTTCAAGCGGTGTAACGTCCTTTGAACGGACCAGTTCCGCCTGCGCCGTAGCGTCTAAAAATGCAATATTTTCCATAACTTAAGTCGACTCCGGTATGTGTAGCCGTTTGTAAAACATTCGAAGCGTTCACACGCTGAGGCGTGTATCCAACATCGTGATACGCCTGTCGTAAACCTGAAAAAATCACCTTTCCGGGTAACATATTCATCATGTTATTTTTTGTGTTGCGCCCGTCAAATTTCTGTATTTAACGTAACCTTGGGGCCTTGGACAATTTGCGAATATTGGGGATTGACCTAATGGTAAAAATTTCAGATGTCAGCGTTATGATGTTCCCCTGGGGTGTGGAAACACCCAAGGTGAGCGAAATCGTTGAAGCCGCTCAACTGGCTGAAGAGTTGGGGTTCTATTCCGTAACACTGCCCATGCACATGACCATGCCGCCGGGCTGGCTGTTTACCACGTTTCCTAATCAGGACGTGCTCGATGCTATGGTTGTTTTACCAGCCATAGCGGCGGGAACCAAAACGCTCAGGCTCGGCACTAACTCGGCACTCCTGCCCCTGCTGCCGCCCTACGAATGGGCCAAGTATTTTTCCACGCTCGACGTCATGTCGGAGGGCCGTGTGATAATCGGTGCCGCCATGGGGTGGTGGCATGAAGATTTCGGATCCGTCGGCGTCAACAGCAAGAAACGCGGCAAGCTGTTTGACGAGCAGCTTGAAATTCTTACCCGTCTATGGACCGAAGACCGGATTACGTTCGAAGGCGAGCACTATCAGATTGATGATATTCCCATGCAACCTCGACCCGTTCAGGCCAAGCCGCCTATCTGGATTGGCGGCGGTGTAAAATCTATCGATAGGGCGGCCAAATACGGCGAATGCATTGTGCCCTTCTGGCCATCACCCGATGACGTCAGAGACCTGTGGAAGCCCAAGTTGATGGAAGCGGCCGCCCGGTTTGGCACAACACCCAAACTGTCATCCTTTACGTTCGCCTATATCGCCGACAGTGATGAGGACCTCGAGAAATACATGCCAGTTCTGCGTAATTGTGTGGCATTTGAAGACCCAAGTATTGAGCCTTCCAATGTGACGATCAGTGGATCACCCGAACAATGTGCTGAGAAAATCATGGCGCTTTCCGATGCGGGGATTGATCACTTTGTGGTTGAGTTCCAGTTCCACGGATTGGAATCCGTTGCCTTCGGCATGAACCAGTTGGAAAAATTTGCGACGAAGGTCGCGCCATTGCTAACAGATTAACGGGGTTTACGGGCGCGCAGGTTGCAGTGGACCAGCGCGCCCCCCTGCAAGGCTTCCAGCCGGTTTATGGCGCGGATAACGATGTCTTCATATCCCTCGTCGCCGAGCGACTGTGTTAGTTCGCTTCGTAACGGACCACGAGATTTTTCCAGATATTGGGCGCTCAAATTGGTAATCCAGTCACTGTTGTTTTTCAGCTCTACGTTTTCAAACCCGGCGTTTTCAATTTCCCTGGTTGTCTGTTCTTCGGAGGCGAAGAAGAAATTCAAACCCGCAGCACATAAGTGATCGCACCATTTTGTGTAGGCCGCTCTGCCCGGACCATCGCAGTCATACAACCAGTCGCTGCCTATGAGATATCCACCGGGTCGTATAACCCGACAAATTTCCGCGTAGAACGGAGGCTTGTCTTCGATATGACAGAGCATTTCCTTGCATACCACCACATCGTAACTGGCATCGGGAATGGGGAATGGGCCAGGTTCAACCTGCTCCAATTCAATTCGATCTTCCAGACCCGTTGCCCGAACCCGTTCGCGGGCGCGCGACAATACTGAGGCTTCCAGATCTATCCCGTGCACCCGCCGGGCACCGTGGTTGCGCGCCAACGCCACAACCCCGCCGCCAAGACCACAGCCAATTTCCAGAACATCACGGCCTTCTAGATCGAGACCTTCGGTTATTCGGTGAACTGATTCCTCGCCCCCTGGCGACAGGAATCCTTCACCATACACCAGTTCAATACCGGCAATTACGGCGTCGCTATATTGGCCTTGGGGATTGTTGTTACCCGGCATGCAGTTTCACCAACATTTATAACCATACAAAAATTATGATTATTAATGTTGGGGTATTTGAGGGGGAAGATCAATAGTCACGACTGCATAGCCAAACGCTATCCAACACAAAGTAAATTGGAAATTTAATTATTCAAGATGTCGTGCCAAGTTCTGATTTGGAATAACCACAACATTGACAAGAGTAATCGAAACGAACCCAAAAAAGTAGACCAATCTGTGAAAGCGAGGTGCTGACGTGGAGGGATTTAACGGAAAACTAGTGGGCTCTGTCTATCCCATTACCCCTGACGAATGCAAAATGGTGCATGATGCCGCCATTCGCGTTCTTCAAGAGGGCGGTGTCAGGTGCGATGACGAGCGGGCGGCCAAGATGTTTGAGGCTGTCGGGTGTACGCTCGAGAATGATCGCCAGCTGGTCAAAATCTCCGAAAAAGTTGTTATGGCAGCTTTGGAAACCTGCCCCAGCAATTTTACACTGCACGGTCGCAATGACCCCAGCAAGGACTGTTCGATTGGCACGGGTGAGGTGCACTTCTGCACGGTGACGGGCCGCTATATTGATGATGTTCGTACCGGCGAGCGACGCAAAGTCACCCGCCAGGATGCCATTGATGGCACGTTAATGGCAGACGCACTGGAAAATGTGCATGGTCTGTATAAGCCCGTCATGTGGATTTATGACGAAGAAATGATCTGTAACTCACAGATCCTGACCACAGAATGGATGAAGCACACCAATAAGCCGGGCACCTGGGTCTATAACACAGGCGCCGAGCATGAAGTATCCGATCTGATCAAAATGTGGCAGATCGCGGCTGGTGGTGAAGAGGAAATGCGCGCCAAACCCCATATGCTGGGTCACGTTGTGGTCAACCCACCGCGCGTTATTGATGTTCACTATACAGACTGGCTCATGGGCTTCTGTGATTCGGGCACGCCCCTTTCTATTGAGAGCGCACTCATGGGCGGTGCCACGGGTCCGGCGACCCGCGCGGGTATGCTGGTTCAGTGCATGGTCGAAATCTATGCGCTTGTGGTTCAGGCGCAAAGCTATAAACCCGGCCATCCGCTGGCATTTTGCTCATTCAACCCAGCCATGGATATGCGCACAGGTCTATGGGCCACCGGAACACCGGAATATGGCATTAATGGCGGTGGTATTGCGGCCATGGCCAAATATCACAACGTCCCGGTGGTCGGTTTCGGTATGAGTGACAGTTGTGATTTTGATCAGCAATCGGCTTATGAAAAGGCACTAAAAAGCTACAATTATGCGCTTGCGGGATTGAGCTGGATCATAGATCTGGGCGGCACAGCAGGGTTTAATCTGGTGTCCTGGCCCGAAATGGTTCTGGAAAACGAAATGGCTGCCTATATCGGCGAGTATCTTAAAGGGATCGTGATTGATGAAGAACGTCTCGCCGTAGATACCATCCTGAAAGTCGGCCCGCTTCCCGGCAGTTACATGAAAGAGAAGCACACCCGGCAGTGGTTTCGAAAGGAATTTTACATTCCAGAACTGAGCAACAAGGAATTCTTTGAATCGTGGGAGCGCGAGCACGTTGAGTTGCAGGATAAGGCAAAAGCCAAAGCGCTCGATATTCTCGATAATCACGAGTCCCCGGTCGATCCGGCAATCCAGCAGGAACTGGATGATTATCTCGCACACTGCATGAAGCGTGATCTCGGTTAAGAACATACAGATACAGGAGACTTCACTCATGGGTATCGTAATTGATGATGAATACTTCGAGAAATTGGCACAAACCGTTATCGACGGTGAAGATGAAGAATGTGTCAGGCTGGTAAATGAAGGCCTGGAAGCTGGTGTGGACCCTCTCGAAGCCGTTGAGAGAGGGCTGGCAAAGGGCATCAATCAGGTCGGTGTTGATTTCGGAGCTGGCGTTATCTTCCTGCCGGAACTCGCTATGGCAGCCGATGTCATGAAAGAAGGGGCTGCCATTCTTGATGCCAAAATCAAGGAAGCGGGCGAAAAGCGGATGTCTCACGGCAAAATTGTGATTGGCACCATCAAGGGTGACATACACGATATCGGAAAATCCGTGGTCGCTGCCGTTTTACAGGCGAATGGCTATGATGTTGTCGACATCGGTATTGATGTGGATATCGATGCATTCATTCAGGCGGTTAAAGACAACGATGCCGATGCACTCGGTATGTCCACACTGCTAACACTTCCGCTCATGGAAATGGAGAAAGTCATTATACGCCTGAAAGAAATCGGCATGCGCGACAGCATTAAAGTTATTGTCGGGGGTTGCCCTGTCACGCAGGAATTTGCTGACGAGATTGGGGCTGACGCCGTCGGCTTCGATGCCCAGGATGCCGTGTTCAAGCTCGATGGACTCATGGGGGTTAACCGACCAATTGCCAGTGCCGGGTAAACCACATGATTATTGTCGGAGAACGGATCAACAGCACGAGAAAACCGATCACGGCGGCCCTGGAGGCTCATGACGAAGCTCACATCGTGAATGAAGCCCGGCGGCAATGGGATACCGGTGCGGCATACCTGGATGTGAACACGGCCATGATGCGCGCTGGTGAGCCTGAGGCCATGACGTGGGTCATCGAGCTCATTCAGAACGAAATTCCGGAAGCCCAGATTGCCATTGATAGCGCCAACCCGGAAGCCGTTGAAGCCGGGTTCAAGGCACATCAGGGTCGCGCGTTACTAAATTCCATCAATATGGAAAAAGAGCGCATGGAGTCTATCATTCCGCTCATTCGAGAGCACAAACCAAGGGTGATCGGCCTGACCATCGATGATAACGGCGTCACTCAGGACGCCGACAAGCGGTTTGATCTCGGCGTCCAATTGATAGAACTGTTGACTAAGAATGATATTGATCTGGATGATATTTTTATTGATCCACTGATCTTTCCTGTCAGCGCCGAATTACAGGCTGGCAATGTTTCACTCAACATCATGGGCCGACTGAAAGAACAATACCCCGGCGTACACATGGTGTGCGGCCTATCAAATATTTCGTTTGGACTGCCCGAACGAAAATTGATCAACCAGGTCTATATGATGATGGCCATGGGCCGGGGGCTGGATGCGGCGATCATTGATCCGCTTGATAAGCGTATGATGGCCAGCATTATCACAGCCCGAACATTACTGGGCCAGGACAAAGCCTGTAAAGGATATCTCAAGGCATATCGCAGCGACGGGTTAAATCTGGAACTTGTCCCATAGGGTCGTGATGGGCACACACCACACCACTGTCAGGTTTTCTGAAGCTTCCGAGGCATTGGACTGTCCGACAGGTGACAGCCTGTTACAACTCGCGCAGCAAAACGGTGTAGATATTACGGCCACATGCGGTGGCCGTGGCCGGTGCCGAAGTTGCCGCATCAAACTGGTTGAAGGTAACCTGCCCGAACCCACAGTCGCCGACCGCGCGCAGTTGAGCGGAGAGGAAATTCGCGAAAGATACCGTCTGTCGTGCCAGTGCCTGTTGACTAGCGATGCGACTGTATCCATCGCACCACCCATAAATGAGACTTCCTTCCAGATTCTTAGCGAAACGGGTGAGCGCGATGAGGGGCATGTGTGGAAACTCGATAGTGGCATCACAAAAACCTACCTTCATCCTGAGCGGCCTTCTACCGAGTCGCAAAAGACGTCAGAGAGCGAAGTGCTGCTTGGTGCATCAGAATCCGGTAACGGACTGGATATCGGCCTGGATACGGTTCGGCGAATACCCGAGATGCTTGATGATATAAGCGGCGGTGTCACGGTGACCCGGTTTAGGGGGCAAATACTGTCTATTGAGGCCGGTGACACATCGCCTCAATCATTTGGTTTGGCTTTTGATATCGGCACCACGACGGTTGTTGCATACCTTATCAACCTGATCACGGGGGAAACTGTTTCATCTGTATCCGGGTTAAATCCGCAGACAGTTTTTGGCGGCGATCTGATCTCGCGTATAACATTTGCCGCTGAACAACCTTCGAACGTTCAAAAACTCCATTCACGCATCATTGCGTATCTGAATGATCTGAGTAAGCAGGCTTGCCAACTTGCGGGCGTCGAGTGTGATCATGTGTACAAAGCTGTCATCGTCGGCAATACCTGCATGCATCATTTGTTACTGGGGATTGATCCCACCTCTGTGGGGAAGGCGCCGTACCTTCCGATCATCCGTCATTCATATGCCTGTTCGGCGCGCGAGGCAGGGTTGCGGCTAAATCGTGGAGCCCGACTATTCATGCTGCCCCTGGTGGCGGGGTTTGTTGGTGCCGATACAGTGGGCATGATCCTCTCCACCGGGATCGACGATAAACCGGGCATTTGCATTGCTGCCGATATTGGCACAAATGCCGAGGTCGTGCTAAGTGGCCCTGACGGCATTATCGCTTGTTCATCGCCCGCCGGGCCGGCACTCGAAGGGGGGCAAATCCACGACGGTATGCGCGCGGCTCTCGGGGCCATCGACAAGGTATCAATTGATGAGGATATCCGTATTCATACGATTGGCGATGTTCCGGCCTTGGGAATTTGTGGGTCAGGGTTGATTGATGCCGTTGCCGCATTACTGGACGTAGGCATTATTGCGCCATCGGGCCGGATGGTGCTCGAGCCGGAAAAACAGCTCCCCGAACCTTTGGTCGGCCGCCTGCGGCTTGGAGCGGATGACAGACCTGAATTCGTATTGGTCTGGGCCGATTCCAGCGCCAACCGCACCGATATTGTACTCAGCCAAGGCGATATTCGAGAGCTTCAACTGGCCAAGGCCGCAATCATAAGCGGCGTCGAGGCCCTAGTCGTACAAGCCGGCGTGGCGACTGATGATATTGCTGAGTTCATGCTTGCTGGCGGGTTTGGAAACTATCTGAACATTCACAGCGCGCGACGGATCGGTCTGATCCCTGATATTCCAGCCGACCGCATCCGATATGTCGCCAACGCCGCTGGATCGGGCGCGCAAATGGCCCTGTTGTCGGAGACCGAGCGGGACAGGGCAGACGCGTTGGCAGAGTCAGTGACGCACATCTCACTGGCGGGGTACCCTGAGTTTCAAAAAATGTACCTGGGTGCCATGGGTTTCCCAAAGATGATAAGATGAGAACATGAACACAGAAAAAGGCACACTCCTGATTTGTTGCGGCGCCATCGCCCGTGAAATCGTGACGATGGTGGAACACAATGGCTGGGATACCATGCACGTGCAGTGCCTGCCCGCGCATCTTCACAGTACACCTCGGGAGATTCCTGAAGCCATTCGTGAAAAAATACGAACCTCGCGCGATCAGTTTGACGATATTCTCGTTTTATACAGCGATTGCGGCACGGGCGGTCAACTGGACAAGGTATTGCGTGAAGAAGGCGTTGAGCGTATCGGCGGTTCACATTGTTATGAAATCTTTGCCGGGCGTGATGAATTTGCCAAGATGATGGAAAACGAACCGGGCAGCTTTTTCCTGACCAGTTTTCTGGCCAGGAATTTCGAACGCCTGGTGTTGAAAGGGCTGGGGTTGGATAGGCGTCCCGAGATGACGGCCCGTATCTTCCAGAATTATACACGGTTGGTTTATCTGGCTCATACGGACGATCCGAAAATAACGGAATTGGCCCAACAGGCCGCAGAAACACTCGGCCTCCGGTTTGAGATGCGTCTCGTGGGAAGCGGCGGATTCCAGGAGTTCGTCGCGGCCCACTGCAACACGGATGTCCGTCAGTAGAGTTATTTGCGGGGTTTCGAGCTGGGTAACAAAGCTTCTGTATCCACAGTTCCGGATAGTGCTGTGTCGGGAATTCTCGCGGCTTTGCATGAATCAGTATTCAGGTGGTGCTTTGCAAACCAATCCAGACAAAATTCCAGGAAAACCTTCATGACACGTGTGGGGCGGATTTGACTAAGCTGTGCAATGCCCAATATCCCGTCCGCTACATTATCACTGATTGGCAAAGGAATGACCGATTGACCGTCATAGGTCTGGTCATAGTAGGGCCGTGTGACCAGCAATGAGTACCCACGGTTCCTGCCGACCAGACCACGAACCATCTCCATGGACGGCGAACTGAACGCCACATGTGGATCCAGCCCATTTTGCCTGAACATATTCATGAAGTATTCCCGGCTCGGGGGTACATCCAGCAGAATGAATTTATCATCCTGCAGGCTGGCCAGTGAGACGCTTTTTTGTTTGGCTAGACGATGTCCCGTGGGCAACAGCACATAAGGCTCGAACGAAGCCAGTTTGGTTGTAACGACATCCGGGGGAAGAGCGGAGTCATACATGATCGCCAGTTCGAACTGTCCGTTGGACAATCCGGCAATCATTTCTTCCTGATTGCCTTCATACAATTTGATGTCCACGCCGGGAAACTGTTCTGAAAAATCAGCCAGAATTGCCGGCATGAAGACCGGCGCAACGGCGACAAAGCAAGCTATCTCGAGGGTGCCGCCGATGATGTCACTGGATTCCTGAACGTTCTGCTGCAGACCATTGGCGTAGCGCAACAGGCCGCGCGCATCGACCAGTAACCGTTCTCCTGCGGGCGTTAACGATACACCTCGGGCGTGGTGGCGAATGAACAACTGGCTGGAAAACTGATCTTCAAGTTTGGTGATAGATTTCGAGACAGAGGGCTGGGAAACATTCAAATGTCGTGCCGCATCCGCCACGGAGGAATATTCAGCCGTCGCCACGAAGTATTCCAATTGTCGCAATGAATATCTCAACATGATTCAATCCTTGCCAATCCTTGGCAGTGCAATCGGCCCATGTGACATAAGATAGCTTTTGGGTAACGATAGTAAAGATAAATTGAATTTTAACTTAGTCGCGAATAGGCGGATAATTCCTGCATATACGGTTTTGAGTTGATCCAAAATCAGGGAAAAACGCGCGATGAGTGGCACTTGGAAAGTTGGCATTGATATTGGCGGAACGTTTACAGACGTGATCGCCATTAATGCGGCAGGCGGTGAGGTCAGAACTGCAAAGGTGCAAAGCCAGACAAGTGATCCCATCGCCAGCATCGTATCCGCGTACAATGCGATTGATGTTTGCTGGGATGGCGTTTCCGATCTCATGCACGGCACCACAATGGCAACCAATGCCATTGTGGAAGGTAACCTGGCCCCCGTCGCCCTGATCGCAACCGAAGGATTCCGGGACACCATCGAAATCGGCCGCCAGAACCGCCGTGAGTTGTATCATCTGGACGTTACGCCCAAGTTACCACCTCTGGTTCCCGAACAACGTCGCGTCGAAGCCGGGGAACGGATTGGGCCCGAAGGCCAGATTCTCAAACCGCTGTGCGAAGACGAAGTTAACCGGGTCGCTGGTGTTATCGACGACCTGAATGTGGAGGCTGTCGCCCTTGCCCTGCAACATTGTTATGTGAATGCTGACCACGAGAAAATGCTGGGAGATCGGCTCACCGGAACCGTCAAATACGTTGCCCTTTCCCATGAAATGAGTCCCGAGCCCCGGGAGTTCGAGCGCACCAACACGACCATTCTGAATGCTGCTCTCATGCCGCTGACGGCTGGATATCTGGATAAATTGCAAGCGGGGGCTGGCGATACAACAAACATTCACCTGTTTCATTCCGCTGGTGGCATGGCCTCTATCGACGCCGTCAAGGAACGTCCGTTAACACTGGCTCTCTCAGGTCCGGCGGCAGGTGTCGCCGCTGCGGGCAAGATTGCGGGTGAACTAAACCTGGATAATGCCATCGGCTTTGATATGGGTGGTACCACCACCGACACCAGTGTGGTTATTGATGGCAAAGTTCAGGTTGGCAGTGACCAGCGCCTTGCCGGGCGTCCTGTTCGTCAACTCATGGTCGCCGTTGAGTCCATTGGTGCGGGTGGTGGCTCCATCGCCCGCGTGGAAGGCGCTGCGGTTCGGGTCGGCCCCGATAGTGCAGGCGCACAGCCGGGGCCAGCGTGTTATGGGTTAGGTGGTGCACGACCCACCGTGACTGATGCCAATATGACGCTGGGCTTTCTGAACCCGGATCGTTTGCTTGGTGGCGTCATTCGCCTGAGCAAGGAAAAGGCAGAAGCGGCGGTCAAAACTCTGAGCGATGCATTTGGAACATCCGTTCACGAAACGGCAATCGGCATCTACCGGGTCGCCAATGCATCCATGGCCCGAGCACTTCGCCGGGTCACCGTGGAACGAGGTGTGGATGCACGGTCATGTTCCCTGATCGCCTTTGGTGGTGCCGGTCCCATGCACGCCGTCGCTCTGGCGCGGGAATTTGGTATCAATAGAGTGGTTGTGCCCAAGTTCTCCAGTGTTTTTTCCGCCCTTGGATGTTTGACGGCGGAACTCAGTTACGCTGAACAGCACACCGTCCGTATGTCCAGTACAGACTGGGATAGCGGCCAACTTGATGCTCGGTGCCAATCCATGAAGGATCGATTGAGCGCTCCTATTGTTGCCGCCGGGCATGACGCCAACATGATCGCCATCCGTTATATCGCGCTGATTCGCTATGCCGGGCAGAGCGATACCGTGGAAGTCCCCTTCGACCTGCCTTGTGATGAGGAGAAGCTGGGGCGGGATTTCATGGCGCAACACAAAAAGCTTTATGGTTTCGCCACCGACGAGCCCTGGCAATTTGAAACCCTGCGCATCACCGTAACCGCACCGTCGCAAAGCCATATTGCAGACCTCAATGAAATCGCAGCGGTAGAAACTACTACGCCTATTTCTGTCAATGAATGCTGGTTCGATGCCATCGGGTCCGTTCCCACCAGACGATTTGAGCGTGGGGCTTTACCCACAGACTGGAAAATCGATGGCCCGTCCATCATTGAAGATGACTGGTCAACAATTGTCGTGCCACCAGGGGCGACGGCCTGGATCGACCCGTCGGGCCATTTGATCATTGAAGCGGGGATGGACTGATGAATTATGAGTCAAACCGTGGGCCCGATCCTTTCACCATCGAAGTTATCCGCAATGCCCTGACGGCCATTGCCGAGGAAATGTCCCTGATCGTCATGCGGTCGGCGCGGTCTCCATTATTGCGTGAAGCGGGGGACCTGTCGTCAGCACTGACCGACAGCGATGGGAACTTGATTGCACAAGGCCGTGATATCCCGGCGCACCTAGGCGTCATGGGCTCCACCGTGCAGGAATTCCTCAAACGCGTTCCGCCAGAGAAACTTGAACCCGGCGACGTATGGTTCATGAACCTGCCTGAGGCCGGCGGAAACCATTTGCCGGATGTAAAGGCCATTCGACCGATCTTTGCCGAAGGCACTATTCAGGCCTACGCCGTGAGCCTTGCCCATTGGGCGGATATCGGTGGGGCCAGGCCGGGTAGTTACGTACCCGACGCCCGCGATGCCTGGCAGGAAGGCCTTCGTATTCCACCACTTCGAGTCTTCACCCAAGATGGTCCTGACCGGGAAAAACTCGATGTAATTCTCGCCAACGTGCGGGGGCCGGAAGAACGCGAAGGCGACATTCTGGCCCAGATGGCGTCGACCTATTCCGCTGATGAACGTCTACAGGAAGTCTTTTCGCGTTATGACGCGGCAACCGTACGTGCCGCCATCGCTGATCTTCATGATCAGTCGGAATTGGAAATGCGCGCCGCTATTCGTACCATTCCCAACGGCGTGTATGAAGGTGAAGATTGGCTCGATGATGACGGTCTGGGTGGTGAGCCCATTGCTGTTCGGGTGCGAATCGAAATCCACGATGAAGAAGCCACCTTCGACTTCTCGGAAACCGGAGACGCCGCTGCGGGGCCACTGAATGCGACGCCGTTTACGGCATCGGCCAGTGTGTTCTATGCCATGAAGGTCATCGCCGGACCCGATATTCAGCCCAATGCAGGTTGTGCCCGCCCTTTAAGCATCATTACCCGTGAAGGCTCACTGTTACACCCGCCATTGGATAAACCGGTGGTTGGCGGCAATCATGAAACATCGCAACGCATCGTTGACGCCATTTTCAATGCCTTTGAGGTGCTGCTACCCGAACGCCTTACAGCGGGTGGTTCAACCACATCAGGGTTGCTGCTGTTCAGCGGCCGTGACCCACGCACCGGACAGTGGACGACGCTCTATGAGGTCCATGGCGGTGGCGAGGGCGCGCGCCATGATCGTGACGGCATGTGCGCCGTTCGGCCACACATGTCTAACGTCATGAACACGCCAGCGGAAGTTATTGAAGCCAACTATCCCATCATTATTGAGGGCCAGGCGCTGCGCCGTGGTTCTGGCGGTAAGGGCATCTACTCGGGCGGTGACGGACAGGTCCGTACCTATCTGATCAACGGCCCGGAAGTCGTCATGACATCCATGGTCGAACGTTGTGTCATTCCGCCCTATGGGATGCAAGGCGGTGAGGCTGGCGAGACGTTTCAGATTACGCTGGAGCGGGCGTCTGGTGAGACCACAAACGTTGCCGGAAAAGCTCATCTACGTCTTGAACAAGGCGATCGAATTATCATGAAAACCAGCGGCGGAGGCGGCTACGGCACTCCGCCAGCCGAATAACCGAATTTATTGAAGAGGAGCGAGAGTCACATGAGACTGGAAAACAAAAACGCGATCATCACCGGCGGTGCGCAAGGCATGGGCGGCACGATTACAGAAACCATGGCCAAGGAAGGGTGCAATCTGGTTCTGGTTGCCCGTACGTTGGAACCGATTGAGGAACTGGCCGAGAAAATTCGTGGCATGGGTCGTCAGGCTCTGGCGATTGCATGCGATACGACAGAAGAAGACCAGGTAGCCAATATGGCTGCCGAGGCCAAAGAATTTTTTGGTGGTCGGATAGATATTCTGGTCAATGCTATGGGGGCGACCGGCCCCATCGAAACACCGGTTTGGGAAATCGGCTCGCAAGATTTCATGGATCTGTTGCGAAAGAACGTGATTGGTGCATTCCTGCCAGCAAAACACATAATCCCTGCCATGATCGAAAAACACTATGGCAAAATCGTCAATATCGGCGGCTGCTCTGGCATGCGCGGCTACCGCTACCGCGCCGGTTACAGTTCGTCGAAATGGGCAGTCCGCGGCCTGACACGCACATCGGCAATCGATTGTGGTGAACACAATATCAATGTGAACGCCATCATGCCCGGGATTGTTGAGACCCCGCGCATGGAGAAACTTTGTCACGAAAAGGCAAAGACCAAGGGCACGACCTATGAAGAAGAGTATGCCGAATACGTCGCCGAAATGCCCCTGTTGCGGGTGACAACACCGCAGGACATCGCGAACGCTGTGATCTTTCTGGCCAGTGATGAATCGAAGAATCTGACCGGACAGGAAATCGTCATCGACGGCGGTTGGGCGGCCTAGGGCAACCCCGGGTAATCTGAATTGGAGACTGAACAATGCTACCACCATTTGAACTATCGCAACCACAAACCCTGCCCGAGGCTTTACGAGCGCTGGCTGAGGACGGCGGTCAACCATTGGCGGGTGGCACGAACCTGTTTCCGGACTTGCGTAGCGGCCGCGAGAAGGGTGACCAGTTCGTCAGCTTGGCATTGGTTGAGGGTCTCCGGTACATAAAGCACACCGAACAGCGAATCACGCTTGGTTCAGGCACGACCATGTCTGATATCGTGCATGATCCAAAGATGGAAACAGCGGCTCCTGCGTTGGCGGCCGCTGCCAAAATTTTCGCAGGCACCATGGTTCGCACGGCGGCGACCATAGGTGGCAACGTGTGTTGTGGATCACCCTCCGCCGATACAGTTCCACCACTTCTCACCTTGGCAGCCGACGTGACTTTGAGCAGTGCGTCGGGCGAACGAACCGTTCCGCTTGATGAATTTTATACCGACTACAAGAAAACCGTCATGAAACCTGACGAATTGCTCACATCGGTTTCCTGGGCCCCACCCGCACCGGGTAGTGCACACCTGTTTTACAAACTCGCACGCAGAAAAGGTGACGCCATTACGGTCACCGGTGTTTCAGTCATGATTGCAGCCGACGCGGGCAAGTGTACAACAGCACGCGTCGCCCTGGGTTCAGTTGCACCGACGGTCTTTCGCGCCCATGAAGCCGAAGACTTGCTCGTGGGTCAGGCCCTGACACCTGATTTGATTGAACAAGCGGCAAAAGCCGCTGCACATCAATGCTCACCCATCGATGACATTCGCGCCACAGCCGATTACCGGCTGCAGACAGCGCACGCTCTAACGCGTCGCCTGATTACACAGGCCTGGAAACAGGTAGCCTGAAAGGACTAATTCAATGAGTACGGATAAAATCATTACGCTCAAGGTAAATGGTAGCGCTGTGAAATTCATTGCACCGGCGCACCGTACGTTGCTGGAAGCATTACGCCATGAAGGTTTCGTGGAAATAAAGTGCGGTTGTGAAAAGGGTGACTGCGGCGCTTGTGCGGTATTGCTTGATGGTGAGCCAGTGGATAGTTGCCTGACTCTGGCCTGGCATGCCGATGGTCACGAGGTCACAACCATCAAGGGCTTGGGCAGCCCTGAAAACCCCGACCCGCTGCAAAAAGCCTTTATCGAAACCGGCGGCGCTCAGTGTGGATACTGCACGCCCGGCATGATCATTGCTGCCAAGGCGTTGCTGAAAGAAAACCCGGAACCCTCCCTTGAAGACATCAAACGTGGCTTGAGCGGCAATCTGTGCCGCTGTACCGGTTATACCCGCATCTTTGAAGCCGTACAGGTTGCAGCCGAAGAGTTGCGCAGAGAAGGAGACGTGGCATGAACCAGGTCGATACCTCACCCAATGCCATTGCCAATGTGAATTTGCGTCAGGTTGGCAAGAACAAACCGCGAAATGATGCACCAACAAAGGTTTACGGCAAGGCAATCTACGCTGGCGATTTCTACCTTGAAGACATGCTGTTCGCCAAAGTACTGCACAGTGATCGCGCCTGCGCCAACATCAAAAGTGTCGATACATCAGCCGCCAAAGCGCTGGCCGGTGTGCATAGCGTTTTGACCGCCGATGACCTGCCAGCTACCAATGCGGTCATGACGGATATGCCGGGCCAGGTTGGCGGCGGTACCAAGAATACCAAGCAGCCTATTCTGGCCAAAGAGTGTGTTCGTTTTCACGGAGAACCCATCGCCCTTGTGGCGGCAGAATCTTATGAACTGGCGCAGCAGGCCCTGGAATTGATTGTCGTCGATTATGAAGAAACTGAGGGCGTCTATGATGCCTTTGAGGCGCAAGAACCTGGCTCACCCATTGTTTACGGTGATGACAATATCGTTGCGGCTTATAAAATTCGTAAAGGTGATATTGAAAAGGGCTTCGCGGAAGCCGACTACATTCTGGAAAATACGTTCTCTTCACAATATCAAGAACAGGCCTTTCTGGAACCCGAAGCCGCCGTTGCCTGGCTTGATGAACACGATATTCTCAATATTCGCTCCAGCACCCAGGTGGTTGAGCATTTCCGCGCCGTAGCCGATGCCCTGGGCCTTCCCCATAACAGGGTCCATTTGCAGGCACCCTACGTGGGTGGTGGTTTCGGTGGCAAGGAGGTTATGACCATTGAGGTCTGGTTGGCATTGCTCGCCATGGATACAAAACGACCTGTTAAGCTGATTCAGACGCGCGAGAATTCGTTCATTTCTCATGGCCCACGCCACCCGTTTACCTTTACGCACAAAACTGGCGTGACAAAAGACGGCAAGATCACGGCCATGAAGATCAAGGCTACGTCCGATGCCGGTGCCTATGCCAAACTGAGCCCCTACATTCTTCTCTACGCCACAGTTGGCGCAACGGGTCCTTATCGGGTCGATAATCTGTGGATCGATTCAACATCCGCTGCCACCAACAACCTGCCCACTTGCGCCTATCGTGGTTTTGGCACCATGCAGGCTAATACGGCCTGTGAAGCGCAGATGGAAGAATTGGCCAAGCTAATCGGCATGGATTCACTGGAACTCCGCCGCAAAAACTTCATTCAGACCGGCGATCCCAACACAACGGGTCAAATTATCAGAAGCTCCGTTTGGTCCGATCAGTGTGCAACCAAAGCACTGGAGGCACTGGGTGATCGACCGGAAAACGCTGACCATCTGGTCTATGGTCATGGTCTTGCCTGCTATCAGCAAAGCTATGGCCGCATTCGCTGGATGAAGGATACATCTGAATCCTGGGTCGGGTTGGAGATGGACGGCACGCTCATCGTTCGCTGTGCTGTCACCGATATCGGTGCTGGTCAAATGTCGGCGTTAGCACAGATTGCCGGTGAAGTTCTTGGCGTGCCCATGGGCGAAGTCACCGTCTATTTCGGCGATGGCCACGTAAATCCATTGGCTGGCACGTCAACAGCCAGCCGCGCCCTTTACATGACGGGCAAGGCAACAGAATTGGCTGCTGTTAACGTTCGCGACAATCTTCTTGAATGCATGGCCGAATACTTCGGTGTTTCTGCTGGTGAGTTGGACCTGGGCGATTCAAAGGTTTTTGTGCTGGATAATCCCGAACGCTGCATGTCCACCAAAGAAATGGCCAAGCACTGCGCCGCCCAGGGTGTCCATCGTCACAGCCTGGAAATTTACAGGGCACCGCCGAGCGAGGGCCTGGACCCGGAAACAGGGCAAGGCGAAGTCTTTCCTGACTTCACCTACGGTGCCCATGCGGCCAAGGTCTCTGTGGATATCGATACCGGTGAAGTCACCGTGATCAAGAGCGTTGGCGCTCATGATGTAGGGCAATCAATCAACCTGCGTGCCGTGGAAGGCCAGATTGAAGGTAGTGCTTTGATGGGGCAGGGATTCGCGCTGAGCGAGGAATTGATCCTGGAAAAGGGTGTGTTGAAAAACGGATCCTTCAGTGAATACCTTATTCCCACATCCGAGGACGTGCCGGAAATTGAGTCCATTGTTCTAGAATCACGCAGTGGCCTCGGCCCCTTCGGATCAAAGGGAATTGGAGAACCGGTCTTTGCCCCGGTAGCGGCATCTATTGTCAATGCCGTGGCTGACGCTATCGGTACCCGCATTCATGATCTGCCGCTGACACCGGAAAAGGTACTGGCTGCTGTCAACGCCAAACAGACACAAGAAGCGGCTGAGTAATAGAAGGTGTGGCGATGAGCAAGCATCTACCAGGTCACGCCCAAATCGTTATTGTGGGTGGCGGTGTTGTGGGCAGCTCAATCGCCTATCAACTAACCAAGGCCGGTGTCTCGGATGTGGTGCTGCTGGAACGAGGCGTGTTGACCTGTGGCACATCTTGGCATGCTGCGGGGCTGATCATGCAACTTCGTGGCGGTCATGCCACCACGGATATCGCTAAATATAATGCGGAATTTTACCCAGAACTTGAAGCCGATACCGGCCTGGCAACGGGGTTCAAACAGAATGGCACTCTTGCTATTGGGCGCAACATGGACCGCGTCCACGAAATGAACCGGCGTGCCAGTCTGGCCAAGAGCTTCGGCATTGATGCGCATGTTATTTCACCCAAAGAGGTCAAGGACATGTACCCAGCGCTTGATGACAGTTTTGTGGCAGGCGGTCTGTTTATCCCGAAGGACGGACAACTTAGCCCGGTCGATACCATCAACGCCGTGATCGCCGGGGCAAAAAAGCGCGGCGCCAAGGTGTTCGAAGGAACTCCTGTCGATACGATGCAACGTCTGCCCTCGGGTGAATACCAGCTCAGTACAAAGACCGGCACCATCACCTGTGAAACGCTGGTTCTGGCTTGCGGTCTATGGACCCGCGATTTCGCCGCCCAGCTTGGTGCGCGTGTCCCCTTGCATGCCTGCGAACATATGTATGTGGTTACCGAGGCTATGGATTTCGTTGTGCCGAGCCTGCCGGTGCTGCGCGACACGGACGGTTACACATACATGAAGGAAGAAGCCGGTAAGTTATTGATCGGTTCCTTCGAGCCACGCGGCAAACCGTTGCCTGTGGAAAAACTTCCCATGGAACAACAGTTTATTGAAATGCAGGAAGACTGGGATCATTTTGAGCTGCCTTATTCCAAGGCCATGGAGATGATTCCTCAGCTTGAACATATCGGCATCAACAAATTCATGAACGGGCCGGAAAGTTTTACGCCCGATGATTTACCGTGCCTGGGTGAAGCGCCGGGCCTGCCTAACTGTTTCATTGCTGCCGGCCTCAATTCGGAGGGATTCGAGATCAGCCCTGGCATATCCCGAGCGCTGGCACACTGGATCATTAATGGTGAGCCAGACATGGATCTGCTCGATTATGATGTGGCCCGTTTCCATCCGTTCCAGATAAACAAGAAATATCTGCGTGAACGCAGTGCTGAGTCGCTTGGCGGTATTTTCGATATGCCCTGGCCATTCAAGGAGCATGAAACGGCTCGGCCTGCGCGCAAGAGCCATCTACATGACAGGCTTGCCGCCTCTGGTGCCTGCTTTGGTGAAACCGCTGGGTGGGAGCGGCCCATGTGGTTTGCACCGGAAGGGGTGGCACCGAAAAACGAGTACTCATTCTTCCGACCCAACTGGTACGAACACACGGCCCATGAATGCCGTGCCGCACGTGAAGGCGTGGTGATTATGGATATCAGTTCATTTGGAAAAACCATGGTCCAGGGTCGCGATGCGTGTGCGTTCCTGCAATGGATGTGCGTGAGCAATATAGATGTTCCCGTGGGTAAGTTGATTTACACTCACATGCTTAACAGTATGGGCGGCATCGAATGTGACATTACTGTTGATCGCCGGGCCGAAGAGTGTTTCATCATCTATTCATCCGCTGGTGTGCATTGTCGGGACATGAACTGGATGCACATGCACATCGAACCTGATCAGCATGTGAGCCTTACGGATGTGACGGCGGCCTATTCGGTGCTCAATGTGCAGGGGCCCAAGTCGCGGGAATTATTGCAATCTGTCACGGATACTGATCTATCCAACGAAGCCTTCCCATTCCTGACAGCGCAGGAAATCGATATTGGTTATGCCCGGATATTGGCGAAACGGCAGACCTTTATTGGCGAGTTGGGCTGGGAACTACAGGTATCTTCCGAATTTGTACAAGACGTCTATGACATCATCATGGAAGCGGGTAAGCCGTTTGGTTTGGTGCAAGCCGGGTATCACACGTTGGAGCATCTGCGCTGCGAGCGAGCCTACCGGGAATACGTGCTTGATATGGCACCCGATGACACACCGTTCGAAGCTGGCCTTGGGTTTATCGTGAAGATGGATAAGCCCGGTGGTTTCTATGGTCGCGAAGCGCTGGTGCCACAGGCCGGACAGGTTCTGGGCAAACGCCAAGTTAATTTCAAGCTCAAGGACCCGGAACCAGCCCTGTTCCATGACGAGTTGATCCGCATGAATGGTGAGATCGTCGGATATCTGAGCTCAGGTGCCTATGGCTTCAATCTGGGCAGTGCGGTTGGCATGGGTTACGTCAAACACCCGGACGGTGTAACCGCCGACCTGATCAATGGCTCAACATTTGAAATTGAAATTGCCTGCCAGACCTATCCGGCAGAGGCGTCATTGAAACCTTTCTACGATCCAAGTGGTGCCAGAGTAAAAATGTAAACCACGGACAAAGAACATTACCCCACAAAATCGAAATCGAACTTTATGAGGTTACCATGTTAGACAAACTGAATTCCCCCCACGCGCGTGATATTGCATCGCACCTTCACCCATACACAAACCTATCCACTCATGCCGAAAACGGACCACACATCTTTAACCGAGGCGAGGGCATCTACGTCTACGATGATGAAGGAAAACAATACATCGAGGGTTTGGCCGGGCTGTGGTGTGCGAGCCTTGGCTTTAGCGAAAAACGTCTGGTCAAAGCTGCCACCGCCCAGATGGAAGCATTGCCATTCTACCATAATTTCGCGCACAAGGCAGTAGAGCCGGCCATCGAACTGGCGGAGATGTTGGTCAAGAAGGCTCCAGTCCCCATGTCCAAAGTGTTCTTTACCAACTCAGGTTCAGAAGCCAATGATACCCAAGTCAAACTGGTCTGGTATTACAACAACGTTCTTGGGCGCCCGGAAAAGAAGAAGATCATTGCCCGACGTGGGGCTTATCACGGCATTACCCTAGCGTCGGCTAGTCTGACTGGATTACAGTACGCACACAATGCGTTTGACGTTCCCATCAACAACATCATTCACACCGATTGTCCGCACTATTATCACTATGGCGAAGACGGTGAGAGCGAAGAGGATTTCGCATCCCGTCTGGCGGGCAACCTGGAACAGCTTATCATGGATGAAGGCCCTGACACCGTGGCGGCCTTCATTGCTGAGCCATTTCTGGGCGCGGGCGGTGTTATCGAGCCACCCAAAGGGTATTTCGAAAAAATCCAGCCTATTCTTAAAGAGCACGATATCCTGTTTATCGTTGATGAGGTTATCAGCGGGTTCTATCGCACTGGTAATATGTTCGCGACAGAGACCTTTAACCTGGAACCTGACTCCATAAGTATGGCCAAGGCGCTGTCGGCGGCATACCAGCCTATCGGCGCCGTGATGATGAACGACAAGATCCACGATGTTCTGGTTGAGGGCAGCCGCAAGTTCGGCCTCTTTGGTCATGGCTTTACCTATTCCGGCCATCCGGTCCCCACCGCCGTGGCGCTTGAGACCCAGAAAATCTATGACGATATCGATATCGGGGGGCATGTGAAATCTGTGTCGTCACGGTTCCAGCAACGGCTCCACGCGTTAGCTGACCATCCACTGGTCGGCGAAACCCGCGGCCTTGGCTTGATTGGTGCCGTGGAACTGGTCAAAGACAAGGATGCCAAGGTCAATTTCGATCCGGCACAGCAAGTCGGGCCATGGGTTATGAATCGCGCCACTGAACATGGGTTAATCGTGCGGGCTTTAGTCAATGATACAATTGCCTTCTGTCCGCCGCTCATCATCAGTGAGCAACAGATAGATGACATGTTCGATTGTTTCGAAAAAGCCCTTGATGATGCCATTGGTTACGTGGCGAGGCTTTAACAGATAAGAGGCCCTAAGTGGAAACGCTGACACGCGTCGACGATATTTTGAATCAGGCCCGTGACTGGCTAAAGAACGGTGACAGGGTTGCGCTGGCAACGGTGATCAGTACCTGGGGATCATCACCACGTCCGGTAGGCAGTCAACTGGCGATCAACGAGCATGGCGCGTTCGTTGGGTCGGTTTCGGGCGGGTGTGTGGAAGGTGCCGTCGTCGATAGCGCCAAAAGTATTATCGCCGGTGCCGAACCGGCCATTCTGGAGTTCAGTGTCAGTGATGAACAGGCCATGGGTGTTGGCCTGACCTGTGGTGGAACGCTGAAGGTTTTTGTGACGGCCGTACACGATCCATCGCTTTTGTCCCAACTATGTGAGCATTTGGCGAATCGGGTTCCGGTATGTGTGGTTATGTCGTTGGACAGCGGTGAGTTCTCACTTGTCACCGGGGATGGCATTTGTGGAGCGTCTGCTGTTTCGGATCAAACCCATGATACCGCGCTGTCCATGCTCAAGAATGGCGAAATAGCGGTGCTGGCCGGTGCCGGCGAAAGCGAGGTGTTTGCCCACAGTATTATTCCGCCACCGAGGTTGTTTATTGTGGGGGCCGGTCATATTACCCAGGCGCTGGCTCCCATGGCCCAGATCGCAGGATTCGAAGTCAGCGTAATTGATCCGCGTACGGCTTTTACAACGGCTGAGCGGTTCCCCCAAACCGACCTGAGCACGCTTTGGCCAGACGACTACTTTAGACTGAACCCACCTGATGCCCATTCGGCGCTGGTCACACTGGTGCACGATCCCAAAATCGATGACCCGGCGCTGGAATCAGCGCTGTACTCGGACATGTTCTACATTGGTGCGTTGGGCAGCCGGAAAACCCATCGAGGCAGAGTAGACCGGCTCAGAATCAAAAATTTCACAGATCAGGATATGATGCGCATTCACGCACCCGTGGGCCTGGATCTGGGTGGTCGGAAACCCGCAGAGATAGCGGTTTCCATCATCGCCGAGATTGTTCAGGCCTGGAATGGTGTGGAATGAAATTCGCAGAAATCCCAATTGATCAGGCTAATGGCGCTATCGCAGCTCATACTGTTCGACTGTCGGACCGGGTGGTAAAGAAGGGCCGTTACCTGGACAAAGAGGCATTGGGTGCGCTGGCGCGGGACGGCCATAGCCATGTCATGGCGGCAATGCTGGAGCCCGGCGACGTTGATGAGAATGCCGCTGCGGCAGCCATCGGCGCAGCTTGTGCTGGTAATGGAATCAATCGGACGTCGGCCTTTACCGGCCGTTGTAACCTGATCTCCAAGGTTGAGGGGTTGTTGGTTGTCGATGTTGATGCGTTAACCCAGCTAAACTTGGTAGATGAGGCTATTACGATCGCGAGCCTTGCCCCCTTTAGCGTGGTGCGGGCTGGACAATTGGTGGCGACCGTCAAAATTATCCCGTTTTCCGTTCCACAATCTGCTGTGGATCAAGCCTGTGAACTCATCCGACAGACACCTGCGGTTCGCGTCATGCCGTTTCAGACCCGTACCGTGGGCTTGATTCTAACCCGGTTGTCGGGGGTACGCGAAGTCCTGTTGGATAAAGCAGCCCAGGCGCTGGAAACACGGCTAAACCGGCTGGATAGTACCATCGTTATGGAACGGCGGTGCGACCATGACCGCGACAGTGTAGCCATACAGATTACGGAACTTCAGGCAGCGGGATGTGACCTGATCATCATTGCCGGTGCAACGGCAACCGTGGACCGGGGCGATACTGTACCGAGCGGCATCGTCCATGCCGGAGGAAACATTGATCATTTTGGTATGCCGACAGACCCGGGAAACCTGCTGTTATATGGTCATGTGGACGAGATCACGGTCATCGGCATGCCGGGCTGTGCCCGGTCACTCAAGTTCAATGGCTTCGATCAGGTCCTCAACCGGACCATGGTCGGATTGTCATTTGACCGCGCCGATTTTGCAAGACTGGGTGCCGGTGGATTGCTTGAAGAGACACCGGCCCGGCTGGCACCACGTGAACAGGCTGTACGTGAACCAATCGAGCCTGCGATGCAGCAACCGGATTCCGCCAATATCACCGCAATTATTCTGGCGGCTGGACAATCCTCACGCATGGGCGACCTCAACAAGCTGCTGATCGACGTGGACGGCAAGGCCATGGTGCGTCTCGCGGCCGAAGCGGCAATCGGTTCGAAGGCAAACACCATAGTGGTTGTAACGGGCCATGAACCTCAACAGATTGAACAGGCGCTCGAAGGACTTGATGTTACCTTCGTCCATAATCCGGATTTCGCTGAGGGCATGAGCACCTCGTTAAAATGTGGGTTGGCCCAGTTGCCAGAACAGGTTGATGGCGCACTGATTTGTCTGGCCGATATGCCTGGGATTGAGGTGGGTCACCTGGACCGTCTGATCGACGCCTTTGATCCCGAACTCGAACGCGCTATCTGTGTCTCCAATTATGATGGCCGACGCGGCAACCCTGTTCTATGGGGTCGGTTCTGTTTCTCGGAAATGATGGCCCTGACTGGAGATATGGGGGCGCGCAAACTGTTGCGACGATTTGGCGATATGGTTTGTGAAGTCGAGATGCCCGACGAGGCGGTGCTATTGGATGTGGATACGCCGGAAGCATTGGCTCAACACCTGAGGGAAAATTAATTGTCTGAAATACGCGGCAATTTTGTCTGACCCTTCAATTCCACAGCCGGGTAGATTGTAAACGGGCAACCAGTTCCACCCAAGTTGCAACGTTATCACGGGAATGACGGTTGTCGGTCATTAAGGCTCTATATGTGGAAATACGAGTGATGTCTGCTTCTGGCCGTTCTCGGACATGTCCGCAAAGGCCAGAACAATTCCGCTATCCCCCTGAATCCAGACATCGACGCTATCAGATAGTCAGTTATTAAACACTTCTGCTATAGAGGCTGAAACAGACTATGGTTCAGGTAAGCAGACATGACTGCAACCGGCCAGAAGCAGAATTCAGTAAACTAAACCTGATGCCACTAGAACCCCTGTAAGCACGCCATGGCGACGCGCGGCTCGATCCCAAACGATAGCGCTGCGGCGTAGGTGAAGGCTGCGGCCCGCTTTTGTTCATCTTCTATGTAGGAGTCGTAACTGCCAAGGTCGGTAACTGGTACTGCTTTTCCCTGTATATCATCGACCAGCATGCTGCCGGAGAGATAAATGCCGCCGGGAACTTCTTCCCTGCACGATATGCCGACCACAACCTGCTCGTCTGCTTTGGACAATGCATCGAAGATATCGCGACTTACGGGATCATCGATAGAGATAATCGCTGTTCGGGGCTTGGTTTGGCGGTGAAAAATGTTTCGCATAGCGGTGAGTGCCGCCTCATCCAAAGATGCATCGGCACCGTACCAGATAGCGGTCTCAAATGTTATAGATACCGTCATATCCAGCTTTTCAGGCGGCATAAGAACGATATAGGTTCCGCCAAGTCCAAGCGGATGCATGCCCAACATGGGCTTGTCTGCCATCCCACCAAGCTCCACATCCTTGCCAGCAACCTCCATCACATGTGTTGTCAGTGTGGCGAGGAAGTCCGTATCGCCCGTGCCGGTGATCCCCAGATAAACCGCATCCCGCTGGGCACGGGCCAGCAATTCCGCGTCACTGATCACTTCGCCGCGGGCATCGCGGACCGCTTTGACAACGGCGTGGTCATTGATCCCGTCATGGGGAATACCGGTTTCGATGGCGAGGCTGACGATTTCACGCGCATCACAATTCCCCAGGTCAACGAGGGGCACGCCTTCTTCTTCAGCCATATCCCGTTTGTCCGGATCATCATCCCATGCCCAGACTTCGGCACCGCTGAGATCAAGCGAACGAGCGGTCATGATACCATGCGGGCCTAAGCCAAGTACACCGACGGTAAACCCTGAGAATGGAAACAAATCAATCATATCAGTCCCTTATCAATGAAGCTTTTGTGTCATTGGCGCAGAAGCCAACGGTATATTGAATAGCAAGTTTTGTGGCTTCAAACGAAGACGACCACTTTCATCCATCGCGAGCCCCATATAGACGGGTCGACCAGCCATGTGGCCTTGCAGCACAGAAGAATCACGAAAATTCAACTGGAATAGTGAAATAAGACGGGCCATCCGATCATCTTCAATTTCACACCCCTCATACAAGTCATTGAGTAAGGCGGTGCTTTCCGCATCCAGACCCGTGTGCCATGCCCAATTTTCATCCTCAATTTCCTGCAAGGCTGCAATCTTTACATCGCTCATCAGTAAATGTCGCATCCAGCGTTCCATGATCTGACACAGTGCGCTCAATCCCGGTCGTCCGAACGACAGGTCAAAGGCAAAATCAAACTTGTGGCTTCGGTTCCAGTACAGGTCAGAATTTTCAGCTACCATGACATCCAAATTGGACGCTCGAAGCGGGATGCCGCTCTTGGTCAGGGTTTTTCCCAGCTCTCCTCTATTGGCATCCTGTTCACTCATGGTCGCAGCCGTTTTCAAATCTGCCGTAATAATATTGCCCTCATGAACGTTGACGGCCTGGTCGCGGAAAAATAGCTCTCCTGCCCGCGCCAAAAACGGGTCATCCGGGCCCTTCAAAAGGTGTTCGGTAATCAGTTGAGTCATGTGATTGATGAACATGGCGGGAACGGTCACGGTACCCTCGGTAAAGGTAGACAAATAGCAGCCTTCAATCGTGCCCGCCGCTGACAGGCGGTCCCGGTATGCCAGAATGACCTGATAGTTCTCCCGTGCGTCCGGGTCTTCCAATTGGGTAATTTGTTTAGCCGAAACCTGTCGCCATGGGTCATCCAACAAGTCTGCATGTAACGCGCGTTCAGCAGCGCATGACTCCGGGATCAATTCAAGTTGAGGACCAGTAAGATAACCCCGGATAAAATCATCCGTTACCCCCAAAAACCCGTCATCACGAACGGTGAGCAACCCCAGACCGGATTCAGGCCAGATGATATTAGGTGGCAATGGCTTGCTCACTCTTCCACAAGCTCCCAAATTTTGAACGGCTGATCCGCCCCTGTATTCGGGGATACTGACCGGACCACCTCACGTATGCCGCCCGTGTCCTGCTCTCGCGTCAGTGACAGCATCGTACCGTCATCGAATTCACATAGATCAGCAACGTAACGGACCTCATCACGCGCCATAGGCATAGCAGCCGCCCGATCAGGTGCACCGAAATCCGCCACGAACATATCGGCCAGTGCCATGACCACGCCTTCGAATTCATCGTCGGTCGCGGTTGTTACCTGCACGAATGTTGAATACCCGCCACTTTCCAGACCCATCCAACCGGATTGGAAGGCGAAACGTTGTTTGCGGCTTAACTGTTCCGGGTCAGTGTCACTGAAGCAAAAGCTGCCGGTAACGGCCCATTCACCGGGTGCTGCAGCAAGATCAAAAACCTGAGTATCCGAGATATCCAATTGAATGGTTTTAGGCAATTTCATGACCCTGATTATAGGGTGTATGAAAATGGGATAAAGAACGAAACGTCTGATTTTACAATTACCATCGGGGGCTGAGTAAAACAGTATCTGACAATTTACATCGGTCCCTTAAAAGTGGTAGACTCGGCCATCGATTCAATAGAGTTAGCAACGGGAGAAAACAATGAGAGCCATGTGGATGGGAATGTTGGGCGCCGTCGCTATTGCGGTTATCGCAGGCTTTATATTGACAGGCACCGGATCAACAACGGCGCAGGAATTCAGCTCTTCGGATGTGCGCCTCTAACGCCACCGATACGGAATGAGCAAAACAAAAGTACGGAATGAGCAAAACAAAAGTACGGAATGAGCAAAACAAAAGGCCCGCCGATTTCGACGGGCCTTTAGCATTTCAGATCAGAACCGAACGGGTTACTCAGCCGGTTCTCTTGATTTTTGGTTGATCTCTTCAAGCCACAGACTGTGGTGCTCTCGCGCCCAGTTCTCGTCGACTTCACCGGTGGTGACCGCCTCAATTGCACCTTCCATACCAAGTGTTCCGATATAGATGTGGGCAATAATAATGACGATCAGTACCAGTGCCATGACCGCGTGCCACATCAACGCCAATTGCGTTTCATGCACCGGCGATAGCGTGGTGGGCAGGTCGAATCCAAACACATTCAACAAGGTAAATGTTGGTGCGAAGGGGGCAAATTCAAACGGGAACAATAGACAGATGCCCGTGTAGCTGATGGATAGCCCACCCAATACCGTAGCCCAAAAAATGAGCTTCTGGCCGGCATTGAATTTCTTGGCTGGTACGTGATTGCCTTTGCTGAATAAACCACCACCCTGAAGCATCCAGGATACATCCTGTTTGGATGGAATGTTCTCACGAACCCAAATAACAATCATCAAGGCGATGCCAATCATGAAGGCAAACCCAATGTAGTCGTGGGTCATTTTTGCGTAGAGCGTGAAGCTGGCAAATGCACTTTTACCAATGACCGGCATCAAGACGAATTTGCCGTACAATGTATTAAGCCCGGACAGGCCCAGAACAATGAACGATGATGCGGTCAGCCAGTGCGTGAACCGTTCTAAGTCATTGAAGCGAAGGACCGTTCGACCGGAACGCCCGCTCTCGATCTTGATCCGTCCACGAAGGGTGAAAAACACGCCCAACAACAGGAACATGGCGAGAAGCGACCAACCGCCATAGCTGGACAGGGGACCGCTCCTGAACAGACGAAAATCGTCACCTTCGGATTGAACCAGAACCGCAGCTTTCTTGTCAGGTATGGAAACAGTACCCGATACACCATGGCGGATGGCCCGCCATATTTCGGCATCGCTTACATTACCGACAGAATTACCCGGAACATTACCCTGTTCCTGCGCCACCGCGGATGATGGTATTCCCGACAGGTTACCGGTCAACCCAATTGAGATACCGAGTATAACCATCAAGGCAGAGATACTGCGGAACAATATGGTGCGGTTCAACATTAATGAGTCTCCCGGAACAAAAATGCGTGTTTCTAAAGGAATTTGAGGGCATCAGACAAATAACTGATGCCCCCGAAAGTTCCTGTTAAGAGCCGGATTTCAGCTCGTAAGCTGTACCCCAACCCCAGGCCCCAGAGCCAAACCCACGTGCAACGATACGTTCCCGATAGATGTCAGAAACGATGTTTCCGTCACCGCCGAGCAGCGCCTTCGTTGAACACATTTCAGCACACAGAGGCAACTTTCCTTCGGCCAGTCTGTTACGACCGTACTTCTGGAATTCTGCGGCTGAATGGTTTTCCTCCGGACCACCATTGCAGAAGGTACACTTGTCCATCTTGCCTCGGCTGCCGTAGTTGCCCGCCTGCGGGAACTGCGGTGCACCGAATGGGCATGCAAAGAAGCAATACCCACAACCAATGCATAGATCCTTCGAATGCAAAACCACACCTTCTTCGGTCTGGTAAATGCAGTCCACAGGACATACCGCAATACACGGCGCATCAGAACAATGCATACAAGCGACGGAGATCGACCGCTCGCCAGGGTCACCATCGTTGATCGTGACAACACGACGACGGTTTATACCCCAAGGAACTTCGTGCTCATTCTTACATGCAGTGACACAGGCGTTGCACTCAATGCAGCGTTCAGCATCACATAGGAATTTCATACGTGCCATTTACGTATCCTCCCTTTCTCAAGCTGCTTCGACACGACACAGGGTAACTTTCGTTTCCTGCATCTGTGTCACTGAGTCATAACCATAGGTGCCGCACATATTTGATGCTTCACCCAACACATAAGGATCGGTCCCTGACGGATACTTATCACGCAGGTCCTTTCCTTGCCAATGGCCACCGAAGTGGAACGGCATGAACACCACACCGGCGCCCACACGTTGTGTCACCATTGCCTTAACGAGAACCTTGCCGCCTTCAGGGCTATGGATCCAGATATCGCCACCGTCACGAATGCCAAGGTTATTGGCATCGACGGGATTGATTTCTGCAAACATTTCCTGTTGCAGCTCGGCCAGCCATTTATTGGACCGGGACTCGTCACCACCACCTTCATATTCAACAAGACGGCCCGAGGTCAGAATAATCGGGAAGTCTATTGAATAGTCGTTCTTTTGGATCGACCAATAAAGGGTGGGTAAGCGATAGGCCCGTTTATCCTGGTAGGTCGGATAATCAGCGACCAGATCGCGCCGCGGCGTATACAACGGTTCACGGTGCAACGGCACAGGATCGGGGAACGTCCAGACCACTGTTCGGGCTTTGGCATTACCAAACGGTGCGCAACCATGCTTGATCGCCACACGCTGGATACCACCTGAAAGATCAGTCTTCCAGTTGGTCTTATCACCAGCAACCCTTTCGATAGCCGCCCGTTCGTCAGCCGTCAGATCACCATCCCAACCGAGTTTCTTCAGCATGGCCATGGAGAATTCAGGATGACCATCCTTGATCTCACAACCAACGGGGTAGGACCCTTCAGCCAGCAAATTGGTGCCGTCCTTCTCAACACCAAACCGGGCACGGAAGTTCAAACCACCTTCGGCAACCGGTTTCGATGTATCGTAAAGGATTGGCGTGCCGGGATGGCCCATTTCAGGCGTTCCCCAGCATGGCCAAGGCAGACCATAGTATTCACCATCACAAGGGCCACCATTCGCTAACAGGGTGGTCTTGTCGAAGGTGATCTGGTTGTCCATCTGCTTTCTCATGCGTTCCGGCGACTGACCGGTGTATCCGATCGTCCACATACCCTTGTTAAACTCGCGGGTGATGTCTTCGATCAGTGGCTCGTTCTCGGTAACCTTGATGTTCTTGAACATCTGGTCAGCAAAACCGAGTTTCGCCGCAAAGCGATACATGATCTCGTGATCCGGCTTGGATTCGAATGCCGGCTCAAAGACCTTGTCGCGCCATTGTAGCGAACGGTTGGATGCGGTTACGGAACCATAGGTTTCGAACTGTGTGCAGGCAGGCAACACATAGACGCCGTCTTCACGATCCGGAATGACTGAAGCAAATGTCGGTACCGGATCGATGATAACCATCAGCTCCAGTTTCTCCATTGCCTTTTTCATTTCCGGCAGTCGGGTCTGTGAGTTGACCGCATGGCCCCAAAGAACCATAGCCTGCAAATTTTCAGGCTGATCAATGTTGTCTTTGTCTTCAAGAACACCATCGATCCAGCGGCTAACCGGGATACCTTTGGATTCCATCAGATCCTTGGAGGCAAAGCGCCCAAGGAGATAATCGTAATCCACATCCCATACACGAGCCCAGTGTTTCCACGAACCAGTTTTCAAGCCGTAATAACCAGGCAGGCTGTGGCTCAGGATACAGAAATCCGTGGCACCCTGTACGTTGTCGTGGCCACGGAAAATGTTGGCACCGCCACCGGCTGTACCCATATTTCCGAGCACCAACTGCATCGTGCAGTAAGCCCGCGTGTTGTTATTACCGTTGGTATGCTGCGTGCCGCCCATGCACCAAACAAAGGTGCCAGGCCGATTGTTGGCCATAGTCCGGGCAACACGGCGAACCTGTTCGCCCGGAACACCGGTCACACGTTCGCATTCTTCCGGAGTCCACTTTTTCACTTCGGCCCGAATTTGTTCAAGACCCCAAACGCGCTGGCGAATGAACTCTTTGTCTTCCCATTCGTTTTCGAAGATATGCCACAGAATACCCCAAATCAGGGCCACATCTGTGCCGGGACGGAAACGAACATATTCATCAGCATGCGCTGCGGTTCTCGTGAAGCGGGGATCACAAACGATGAGTGCTGCGTTGTTTTGTTCCTTGGCTTTCAGAATATGCTGAACAGCAACCGGATGAGCTTCCGCCGGGTTCGAGCCAATCAGGAAGATCGCCTTGGAGTTATGAATATCGTTGTACGAATTCGTCATCGCACCATAGCCCCAGGTATTCGCAACACCGGCCACCGTTGTGGAGTGACAGATACGCGCCTGATGATCGCCGTTATTGGAGCCCCAGAAACCGTAGAACTTACGGAACAAGTAGGACTGTTCATTATTGAACTTGGCAGAACCAAGCCAGTAAACGGAATCAGGTCCAGCCTTTTCGCGGATCGAGAGCATCTTGTCGCCAATCTCGTTGATGGCGTCTTCCCAGCTCATCTTAACCCATTTGCCACCCGATAATTTCATCGGGTATTTAAGGCGTCGATCATTGTGCGCATGTTCACGAACAGAGGCACCCTTGGCGCAATGCGCGCCTAAGTTGATCGGGCTGTCGAAACCAGGTTCCTGGCCCACCCAAACACCATTGTCCATTTCAGCCATCACTGTGCAACCCACGGAACAGTGGGTGCAAACGCTTTTGACGGTTGTCAAACCAGCAGCAGCCGTCGCGGCCTTAGCTTCTTTGACAACGCCAACGGGCGTCGCTGTCATTAATGCTGCACCACCGGCAGCTAAACTCGATCGTTTTAAAAACGTCCTGCGGTCGACACCTGTGCCTACCGTGCCTGCCTGGACTTTTTTCAAACGGGGGCGTCTCGCCACCCCGCTTGTTTTTTTCCTAAGCATTCGCCTCTCCTGTTTTTGTTTTGCGACGATAAGACCAGAAATCCCTCGACGCTGTTACGTAACTACGTTGTACATCCGTAGCCAATGTGACCTCAGAACCTAGCTAAATCGTAGTAGGTTTTGACGTGTTCGGTCTCCTGGTAGTCACCAGTCGATTGTTCATCCGTATCAATCCCGGCCGCTTTCGCCGATCCTGACATAGCGACAGCCGCACCGGCTGCACCGAGTGCTACTCCGCTATTTCGTATAAACTCCCGACGGGGTAATGCTTTTTCCTTACCGGACATTCGCTTACTCCTTAAATGGATGACTGACTTAGGGTCTGCATCCACGTAGTTTGACCAAGGGCGTCTCGCAACCGAGGTCTGGCGACACTATGCCGCCATCTCAAAAGCCTCAGATTCAATCCTGACAAACAGGCGGCCAATCGTCCCAATCGGGGCGTAGAGAACCGATGAATCTGAGGTTTCCAGATCTTCAAAAAGCTTTTCCATCCATGAAGCAATATGCGTATGGAAGAATTCACCCTGACGCTCCACCCCAACAGGGTTGCGCGCCTGATCCATGATCAGGTGATGCATGATTTCAAGAATATAGGCCGCGTGGTCTTCGGGCTCATTATTCTCTTTTGAATTTTCAATGCCGAATTCTGCTAGATCACTGCGCAACGCCGCCAGTGGTTTGTCGTACATCAATCCGGTCAGATAGAGAGATTCGTAAGGCATCACTTCGCCACCCGCACCAAATCCGTAAAACAATTTTGTGAATTCTTCTATGGCCGTTTCAGGCGTCGACTGAGATGCAACCTGCGCAAGGGCACCAAGCGCCTTGCCGAAATCGCTGTCATCTGCACCCAGCGCACCAAGCATTTCAAGCGTATCAGCATCCGGTGACTGGACCAGTAGACGTGACAAAAGCGCATAATATTGCGCCCGTAACACATCTTCTGTGCCGACGTTCTCACTGGCCGTGCCGCTAGGCATATCTGTGGCTGTCCCTGTCATTCTTTTTATTGGCCCCTTTATTGAAAGTGGTCCATTTGTCTATTGTATACCACACTCCAGAAATGAATGCGATAGCAACATTGGATAATTGTGTAAAACCATGGGGATAAGTTACGGTAGTATGCAAGTCTCACAGATGTTTGGTTTAAGCATCCGAAACTAGATCACTATCATCATCCAGATTATCTGCGTCCGAATCGTCACCCGCGGAATGCCCGGCCGTTTGTTCTTCTGTATCTTCTGATTCATTCTCTGGTGCGGCTTCTGGTTCATCTTCTGGTGCTTGCGCCTCTGCAACAACTTCATCACTGTTTGTTTCGGTATCTTCTTCCTGGACGAGATCATCCTCATCCAAGAAACCGCGCCCCACTTTATAACTGGTATCCATAGCGGTGATAAGTTTGTCGATAATACGATAGTTCTCGTCATAATCGTTCATGCCATCAAGAAATCCAAACGCCGGATCGATGCGCCACAAGCGTCGCATAGCGGCTTGTTTTAACATATCGGGAATGCCGGTTTGCATATACGGTTTGAAATCTGATCCTGCATTGAGGCTATCCAATGGTGCCAGGTCATGTTCCCGGGCTAGGTCGTCCATGGCCTCGGGGCTGTCATCATCAGGGGCATCGTCTTCGTTTGATGATTCCAGCTCACCCTCTCGGGCGTCCGGTGCAACTATTGGCTCAACTGCTAGCGGTTGTTCATGCACGCTTTCTGCCCGCGACTCAATTTCCGCACCCGGCTCATCATCATCGGCAAATGTAATCAGTGGCCCACGCGACCGAGGTTTCTGATTTCGGTGCGCGGTCTTACGTTGCGACCAGCGCCCCATGCCTGATGTACTCCTGTCGTTCATGCTCTTGGTGCTCGTCGTCCGCCGCTCTGATCGAACTTTTTGTTCTTTCGTTTCTTAAAGGGCTCATCCACGTGATACATGTCCACAAAACCCTGGGTCCAGGTGATGATGGGTGGCGGCATGGGCACACCCTCAACCACTTCATCACCGCTTTCTGCGTATCCCATGGCTTCATAAGGACACACCGTTATATGACAGGGTTCATACTCTGCATCATCGGCTTCTTCACCGGCCTGCATGATCACATAGATCTGGGGCTCGGTCTGCGACAGGTTGTATCGATATCCCTCGGTCTCACCCTTGAATAATTCAAGTGCCAGAGTCCGCGCGTGGTAGCGTTCCCAGCCGTCGCCCTCATCGATCTTTACCCATTGCTCAACGGGTTTTGCACCGGGCAGGGCAGCAACCGGTGTCCAAGTATGATCGATCCAGCGATTGTCAGAAACGCGCCGCTCGATAACGATACCAATTTCAATGAACCCGTCTGCCATTCGATTGTCGTCCACTTGTTGTCCGGGTGGATATGTTTCATAAATGACCATGAAAATCATGATCGGTATGCTGCCACCGTATACTAAACCTGCTGAGAGAGACAAATGACAAAATCGGCGATTGTAATAAACGGTGTCACAACCTTCGTCTGTGACTGCGAAGGAACGGCCCCCATCAATGCGGGCGTTCTGGGTAAGACGCTTGATGACCAAGCCATCGAGCCAGCAACAATGCTGTGTGGCCGACAACTGAACATGTTGGAAGAATTTTTACCAACGGCCGAAGGTCCGGTCACCGTGGCCTGCACCCAAATGTCTCATGTTTTTGAAGAGATGGCTGAAGAAATTGGGTATGAAGGTGAACTTGGCTTTGCCAATATCCGGGAAAAGGCCGGTTGGTCTAAAGAAGTAGCGCAGGCAACCCCAAAGGTTGCGGCCCTGTTATCTGAAGCATCCCTGTCCCCACCGGACGTGCGCGAAGTTGTCATGGAAAGCGATGGCAGCGTGCTGATCCTGGGCTCCAATCAACCTGCCGTCATGGCGGCCCAGCGATTGTCATCACAGATGGATGTGACCCTTGTTGTGGAACGTGGTACCGAGATCACGTTGCCCGCCCAGTTCAATTTCACTATTTTCAACGGCAAACCCGTCGACCTGAGCGGTCACTTGGGCGCCTTCACCGTGACACTGTGGCGATTGGGTGCGTTCATTCCATCATCACGCGGCGAGGCCCAGTTCGAAGAAAATCGAAGTGATGGCAACGCCGAATGCGCGCTTGTTCTGGATCTGCGTGGTGATGATCCGTTGGTCAACGCGCCGGAAAAACGGGATGGGTATTTCAACCCCGATCCGGGTAGCATCGCGGCGGTGGAACAGGCTTTGTTTGAACTTGCCAATCTGGTCGGTGAGTTTGAGAAACCTCGATACGTTTCGTATCAGGCAAAAATATGCGCCCATAGCCGTAGCGGCATCACAGGTTGCACACGTTGTCTGGATCTGTGCCCAACGGGTGCGATCGCGGAAATCGGCGAAAGCCTGGAATTCGATCCCTACATTTGCGCCGGGTGTGGCAGTTGTGCTGCCGCCTGCCCGACCGGTGCGGTCACCTATAATCTGCCTGGATACGAGCATTCCTTGACCCGGCTGAAAGCGCTGTCTTCTGTCTATCATGATGCGGGCGGCGAGAAACCTGTGCTGTTCGTTCATGATCTGAAATACGGCGAAGAAATGATCTCGGCCATTTCCCGTTTTGGCGATGGCTTGCCCGCCCGTGTGATTCCGTTTGCGGTCAACGAGGTCAGTCAGTTTGGCCAGGTGGAAGCCTTGGCTGCATTGGCCTATGGATTTGTCCATGTTTTCGCCCTCGTCAACCCAGCCCATAGCGAAGAGCATCAAGGCCTTCAGGATTCTGCCGCGCTGGTCAATCACGTGCTCGACGGTTTGGGTTATGGCGACGACAACATCAGCATCATCGACGCCAGTGACCCGGATGCCGTGACGCAACAGCTATACACGGAAAGAAACGATCCTGTCCTGACACGGTCGAGTTTCACTCCATCCGGTGACAAGCGTTCACTGATCCGCAATGCCTTGAACCACCTGCACAAGCACGCGCACGCCCCTTGCGATATATTACCGCTACCGGCTGGTGCGCCATTCGGCACAATCGACATCAACACCGAAGGCTGCACCATGTGCCTGTCATGTGTAAATGCATGCCCGGCCAACGCGTTGCTTGAAAATACGGAGAAGCCGGAACTGAGGTTCCGCGAGAGCGCGTGCGTGCAATGCGGTTTGTGCAAGGCCACATGCCCGGAAAAAGTGATCAGCCTTGATCCCCGGATGAATTTTACAAACGAAGCCCTCAATCTTGTGGTCCTGAACGAGGAAGAACCGTTTGAGTGTGTTCGTTGTGGCAAAGCCTTCGGCGTTAAATCCATGATCGATAACATGACGGCCAAACTGGAAGGCCACAGCATGTTTGCCGACCCGACGACTCTAGAGCGCATCAAGATGTGTGATAACTGTCGCGTTGTCGCCATGACCAACGAAGACACCCAACCGTTATTCGCGGGAAATCGACCCAAAACGCGGACAACAGACGACTACCTATCAGGTCGAATTACAGATGAGGACCCGGAAGATTGATTGGATGTGACAACAGTTCCGTTTATTGAACTATGAGACATCTAGCGGGTGGGCATTTCTGCTCAGGGGCGTTAGCAGACTCAATT
>Ga0233434_1000696_pt1 | contig 36323 bp, 36 predicted proteins | sample SI_122_August201_4_FD_182738 | JGI IMG/M metagenome (GOLD analysis project Ga0233434, IMG submission 182738) | Seawater microbial communities from Saanich Inlet, British Columbia, Canada - SI_122_August2016_120_MG | ecosystem: Environmental > Aquatic > Marine > Inlet | place: Canada: British...
ATAAAATATAACCCTATTTTGTTTGATTATTTTATGAGGGTTCTAGTTACAGGTGGAGCAGGTTTTATTGGAAAATATCTTGTTAAATCTCTTTTAGAAAAAGGGAATTCAGTTACGATATTTGATAATTTTTCTAATTCTACAAAAACTTCCATAAATTTTCTAGTAAAAATGGGTGCCAAAGTAATAGAAGGAGATATTACAAAAATTCAAGATTTACAAAATGCAATAAAAGAACATGACATAGTTATTCATTTGGCTGCCAAGATTTCAGTATCAGAATCAATTAGCAACCCTTCAGAGACATTTAGAATTAATGTGGATGGAACAAACAATGTTTTAATTGCATGTGAAAAAAACCATGTAAAGAAATTAATCATCTCTTCATCAGCAGCAGTTTATGGAGAAAGCCCTCCAAATGTTAAATTAACAGAGGAATCAGTAATGAATCCAATTTCACCATATGGTGAAAGTAAGATGCAAATGGAACAAAATGTTAAAAAATTTGCATTAAAACATGATATTGATTATATTATTCTAAGATTTTTCAACATATACGGCATTGGCCAATCATTAGAATATGCCGGTGTAATTACTAAATTCATAAAAAAAATTATCAAAAAAGAATCACTTCAAATATTTGGAAATGGCTCACAAACACGAGACTTTGTTGCAATATATGATGTAATTCAATCAATTCACAATGCTTCAGCATATGATAAAAGTGGAATATTCAATATTGCTAGTGGAAAAATAGTTACAATAAAAGAACTTGCAGAACAAATGATATCATTATCTGGGGAAAAACTAGAAATAAAATTTTTAACTGAAAAGCAGGGAGACATCAAACATAGTGAAGCAGACATATCTATGGCAAAAAATCAGATCATCTATTCTCCAAAATTTGAACTGAAAGAAGGGATTAAAGAATTACTGAATAAATAATTTTGATAAATAATCACCAATACAATCAAAAAATAGTATCTATAGTTAGATAGATATTTTATTGTGGTTATGTTTTAGTTTAACAGATTGTTAGATCTTTCTACTCTAGAAAAATATGATTCTCAACAAATGTACAAAGTTTATGATATGTGGCCAGAGATTGCACAAAAATCATTTAAAGATGAGCATGAATCTGTAAATTTTGATAATATTAAACACATAGTGATTTCAGGAATGGGCGGTTCTGGAGCTATTGGAGATATGTTTGCATCAATTTTATCAAAATCAAAAATTCATGTAAATACTGTGAAAGGATACACTTTACCTCAAACAGTCGATTCAAACACATTAGTGATTGCCATAAGTGTTTCAGGAAATACAGATGAAACTTTATCAGTACTAAAATCTGCACATCTACTTGGCTGTAAAATTATTGCATTTTCATCTGGTGGAAAAATGAAAGAATATTGTGAAACAAATAAAATTGAATATAGATTTGTTCCAGATTATCATTCCCCTAGAGCTTCTTTTACATCATATTTGTATACTATTTTGAAAGTATTGCACACTACATTTGAAATCAAACAAGATGATATTACAGAATCCATAGTTGAAATGGAAAAAACTAGAAATAAAATTAATTCTTCAAATTTATCAAAAGAGAATCCAGCTCTTCAATTAGCAGAAGGTATAACAAACATTCCTGTAATTTACTATCCTTTTGGGCTACAATCAGCTGCAATAAGATTTAAAAATTCTCTTCAAGAAAATACCAAAATTCATGCCATGGTAGAAAACATTGTTGAAACATGTCATAACGGTATTGTTTCTTGGGAAAGAGCATCAAATGTACAACCTATTTTGATACAAGGCGCAGATGATTTTATCAAAACTAAAGAAAGGTGGAAAATAGTAAAAGAATATTTTAAAAATAATGAAATTAATTATTTAGAAATAACATCAGTCACAGGAAGTATTTTATCAAAAATTATTAATTTAATTTACATTTTAGATTATTCATCAATTTATTGCGCAGTAATAACTAAAACTGATCCCACACCGGTAAAATCGATAAAATTTATAAAATCTAAATTATGATTAATATTTTACAAGAAATTAACTAAGGTTGGATAAAATTATTTTTGATGTAATAATTTTATTTCAAGTAGTTGCAATAGCTACCAGCGTATCATTTGCATCAAGTTTTGAAAGTGCATCTGCATAAGCATTTTTTAAATTATCTGTTTCAATTATGCTTAATGGTTTTGTATGTCCACCAGGTTTATTATTTTTTAACCATTCTAGATGATTAGCAAGCCCATAACGCTGAACACCTGTAATGTGTATATTTCTGAATCCAGCTTCAAGTAATAACAGATTCAAAGATTCTCTAGTGTGTAAAACTAAATGCTGTGACCATAACGTAAAGTCTTTAAATGAATCTAATTGATCAATTAAAAAATCTTTAGCATGTGGTACTTCAATTATAATATTACCACCATCAATTAATTTTGCATGTATTTGTTTTAATGTGTCTAGTGGATCTGGTAAATGTTCTAAACAATGAAATAAGAAAAATGTATCAATATCTTTTATAGTATTCATATTAAATAAACACTCAATACCAGATTGATTGATTTGTTTATTGTAATCTTTTTGTATTTCAATACCATATAATGATTTTACATAATCATTAGCAACACGTAAAAAATTACCATTGCCACACCCATAATCAACTATATTTTTATCTATTGCAAAATGTTTATAATTTTCCCATCGTCTTTTTACATCTAAAACATCTTCTAAATTTCCGTTATTGATATCTTCTCTATACTGTCCACTTTGATATTCATCATTCCCTACATAGTGCTCATCAATGAAAATAACTTTGGATTTGTTATCTCTGTAAACTATAATATTGTCCCTATCCCTGGTATTTTTTGAAAAAATCTCCACATTTTCATCTTTAATTACACCAAGTTTAAGAAGAGTATCCCGTATTACAAATGATTTTTTTAAATTATTTTCTTTCATTTTATTACAGTTTAATTTGATGTAATTAAATCCTAACAAAAGGATAAATAGATTGTTAAAAAGAAATGAAGTTATTGACACATAGTTTTGAACATTCTAATAATTTCAAAGATAATGCCAGAAAGATCATTCCACATCAAACAGGTACATTTAGTAGAGCTGCATCATCATATGTTGAAGGCATTTTTCCCAGTTACGTAAAATCTGGGAAAGGTTCTCATTTTACAGATGTAGATGGTAATGAATATCTTGATTACTTGATGGCTTTAGGACCCATAACTCTTGGATACAGCTATCCTGCAGTGAATGAAGCAATAATTCAACAAGTGCATGAAGGAATTTTATTTTCTTTACCTCATAAAGTAGAATTTGAATTATCAGAGATGATTAGTTCGGTAATTCCTTATGCTGAAATGGTTAAATTTGAAAAAACTGGTTCTAATGCTGTTACAGCTGCTGTTAGAGCTGCAAGAGCATTTACAAAAAAAGATACAATTGCATACTGTGGAACTGGTGGGGTTTGGCATGATTGGCAAGCTGCTATGGTTAGTAGAGATGGAGGAGTTCCTAAATTTAATGAAGATTTAATAAAAATTTTTGACTATAATGACTCGGAGGGACTAGAACAAATTTTTGAAAATAGTCCAAATAAAATTGCAGCAATTGTTTTAGAGCCCACTCAATTTGAAGAACCTAATAATGGTTTTTTACAAAAAGTAAGAAAAATAGCTAATGAAAATGATGCATTATTAATTTTGGATGAAATAGTAACTGGTTTTAGATTTGATTTAGCAGGTGCACAGAAGTATTTTGGAATTAAGGGAGATTTGGTCTGTTTTGGAAAAGGAATGGCAAATGGATTACCTCTTTCAGCAATTACAGGGCCTAGTGAATTTATGAAAACTTTTGATGATTTGTGGGTTTCTTCCACAAATAATAGTGAGGCATTGTCTTTAGCTGGAACAAAGGCAGTTATCAATGAAATGAAGGAAAAAAATACAATTCAACATTGTTGGAAAATGGGTGAAATGTTGTTTGATGGCTGGAACAAAATTGCAGAACAAAATAACATTAATGCAAAAATGACAGGTTATCCAATACGGATGGATTTAAAATGCTTTGATACTACAAACATTGAATCTTTACCCATGAAATCTTTTATTTCACAAGAAATGGTTAAACAAAATATTTTCATGTCAATATTAGGTGCATCATACATTTGTTATTCTCATTCAGAACAAGATATAGAAAAAACTCTTCGTTCATTTGAAAATGTTTGTAATATAATAAATAATAAAATAAAAAATGATAATTATCAAGAATATTTGGATGGACTTCTTCCCAAAACAATTTGGTCCATGAAAATTTCTCCAACAAAAAGGAAGATTTAATTTTTATTTTTAAATTTGTAGTGTTTATTTTATATTTGCTGAAACTATGTTTTAGTATAGTTTCAGAATAATTTATAAAAACTAATATTGTGAATCCTCGATTAATTTAACCTACAACTGAACAAGTTTGAAAAGTTCTGTATCACTAAACTAAATGATCATGCTGAAAGCCGTATTAATGATTTATTATTTCTCTAGCATTTTGATGTTCTTTGTCATCACGGTATTAGATTTAACGCTTCTTCTGCAAGTAGCGCAATGACTTCGTTTGGTTAGAAGTTGTTTTTGCCAATATGCTTAAGTTCATACATAATACTGTAAATATTATTGAATTTAACACTGAAAATATCTATTTACGCAATATGTGCAATGGTTCTATCTTTTTCTATTTTAATTATAGTTGATGTTTCCTATCAACATATTATTCAAAATGATCCTAATGACTTTGTAAAAATATTGGATGTAGAGCCTCCTGAAAAAATATTACAAACAAAATTTCTTTCAGAACATATCGGATCTAATAAAAATAAAATTTTTCTGATAGGTTCTAGTCAGATCAAACCATTAAACACTACCCATATTCAAGAACAATTATCCAAAAATAATCAATATTTTGAAGTTTATAATTTTGGATTGGCTGCGGATACCCCCAAGAACGATTGAAGAGTATTGATTTACTGATCTCATCTAATCCAAAAATTGTTGTTTATGGCATAGCATATCGTGCTTTTATGGATCAAACACGTCTTGTAGAATCAGTCAGTCCTATCTCACCATTGCCTAACCCCCAAGATTTTTTTAACGTAATATCTGCAAAAATATTTTCAGGTTATGATCTTGAATTTATTGACAATCCAAAACTTGTTACCCTAAACATTTTAAAATCATTAAAAAATTATGGGAGTAAATCCGTAGAAGGAAAAACTATTGGAGATAATTTGTTATTACGTCCATATCCAAATGCATTGTTTAATGTGAGTCTTAAAGATATTCCTAAAAATGATGTTGATCTAAGAAATTTATTCTTTGTAGAGGGTGTAACATTTAACAAAATTAGTGATTATGATAAAAATCCAAATGTAATTGCATTCAAAGAAATTATAACAAAATTAGAACAAAATAATATTGAAATCATAATTTTCATTACACCTCAATCTAAATACTATTTGGATGCAATGCCAAATTCTGCAAAAATAACCTTTGAAACTATGATACAAAATATAGAGAAAGATCATAAATTAAAAATTCATTCTCTTCTCGACAAGTATAAAGATATGAATATTTGGTATAATGCACAACATATAGCCATATTCAATAACACACAAATTTACAGTACAGATATCTCAAAGATTATAAATGAAGAGCATACATAATGTTATTTACAACAATAGATTTTATAATTTTTTTCATAGTTGTATGTACTACTATTATTATAATAAAAAATAGAAAATTTCAACATATATTTTTATTATTAGTAAGTTATTTTTTCTTTTACTATTCTAGTAACTATCTAATTATTCTTTTGATAGCATCGACTATTCTTGATTTCTATGTGGGTAAAGCAATATGGAAAACAACAGATATTGTAAAAAAGAAAATACTTCTCATAATTAGTTTATCTGCAAATCTGGGATTGTTAGGGGTCTTCAAATATGCTGATTTTGCCATTTTACAATTTAATTTTCTTGGAGAACAATTTAATTTGGCAAATGAAATTCCATTTTTGAATCTAGCATTACCAATAGGAATATCATTTTATACATTTCAGACCATTAGTTATACAGTTGATATCTATCGTGGAAAGATCCAACCCTCTAAATCGTTTAAGGAATTTGCATTATTTGTAGCATTTTTCCCACAGTTAGTTGCAGGACCAATAGTTCGTGCATCTGAATTTTTGCCACAATTACGAGAGAAAATAGAAGTTGGTAGAGGTAATTTGAAACAGATCATCATTCATAATTCTAATCTTAAACTTGGTATTACCATCATGGCATTTGGTTTTCTGAAAAAAATGTTTTTTGCAGATAATATAGCTCCGTTAGTCAATGACGTGTTCAATTACCCAATTGGTTATGAATCATTTACGATCATTCTAGGTGCCATTGGATTTGGTATGCAAATTTACGGCGACTTTTCAGGATATACGGATATTGCAATTGGTGCTGCATTAATTCTAGGATTTAAACTGCCCGCTAACTTTAACAAACCCTATTTTGCCACATCCCCATCTGATTTTTGGAATCGATGGCACATCTCTTTGTCAACTTGGTTACGGGATTATCTTTACATTCCACTTGGAGGAAATAGAACATCTAATGTTAGAACATATTTGAATTTAGCAACCGTGATGTTCCTAGGTGGATTATGGCACGGTGCATCTTGGAATTTTGTTATGTGGGGAATGCTTCATGGTGCGTATTTAGCAATACACAAATTGATAATGGATAAATTCCCACATCTTAAAAAAAAATAGATTCTTCAAGAGTAAAATTGGTATGATTATTTCAATAGTGATAACACAGTACTTTGTATTTTTAGCATGGATTGCGTTTAGGGTTCATGATACAAACAACATGATATATGCAATGCAAAAATATATTTTAATTGATTTTCAAACTACAGACACAATACTATTTGTATCATCCCACAAAATACCATTAATATTTATGATATCGTTTATTTTGTTACATTATATTTCTTATAGAAAATCAAATTTATCAGAAATAATATCTAATTTTAGATTACGATATTGGTTTGTATTTCTTACAGGAGTCACACTTTTGATTTTGTTATTTTTCAATGGCAAACCCGAAGATTTCATATATTTTAAATTTTAGATTATAATGTAGATTGAAAGGATTAACTGGGTACAAGAACGGTATTGTTCAAGTCAAAAAGCATGATTATTTTTTCAGATACAAAGTATTTCAAACCTGTGCTATTTTTCTAGTTTTAATCGATCTAAAACCCCTGATCTTGTAATGTTAATATAATAATAATATAATTTGGTTTAGTTAATATTTGCATTAAGTTTTGCTTAGTTTTTAAGAAATTCTTTTTGTCTATAAAAATATCGTCAATCAAAAAATATAATTAAACCAAAAATATAAAAAAATGAGAAAAAGTGGAACAAAACAACGAGATAAATATTGATAGCAAAATAATAGGTATAGATCAACCATGTTATATTATTGCAGAAATTGGTGTAAACCATAACGGAGATTTATTTCTTGCAAAAAAATTGATTGATGCAGCCATTGAAGCCGGTGCAGATGCAGTAAAATTTCAAAAAAGAAATCTTGAAAGTCTGTATAGAAAAGAATCCTTAGAAAATCCAAATTCTGAAAGTCAAGGTTTCGAAATATTACTTGCAGAATTAAAAGAAATAGAATTAACTAAAGAAAATTATTTTGACATTGTAAATTATTGTAAAGAAAGAAAAATTACTTTTTTGTGTACTCCGTGGGATACTCCCAGTGTAGATTTTTTAGAAGAACTTGGAACATCAGCATACAAAATTGCATCTGGAGATATGACAAATTTTCCCCTGATCAAATACATATCTAAAACAGGAAAACCTATGATTATATCAACAGGCATGTCAAAGATAGAAGAAGTAAAGAAAATGGTTAGTTTTGTGAAAACATTAAACGGGCAATTTGTATTACTCCATGCAAATAGCACATACCCATCCCCAATTGAATCACTAAATGTTAGTCTAATTCCAGAATATAAGAAAAAATTTGATGTTCAAATAGGATTTAGTGATCATGAAACAGGAATCATAGGAAGTTTAACTGCTGCAAACATAGGAGCAGTTATCATAGAAAGACACATCACTCTAGATAAAAAAATGAAGGGTCTAGATCATTCATCATCCCTGGAGCCCAATGAGTTTAAAGAATTAGTAACTATGATCAGATTATCAGAAAAAGCAAAAGGTAAACCAATTAAGAAAATGACACGTGCAGAAGTGTTACAAAGAGAAGTAGTATCAAAAAGCATAGTTTGTATGTCAGATATTGATAAAGGTGAACTTTTTTCAGATAACAACATGGAAGTTAAAGGTCCAGAAAAAGGATTGTCAGCACAATATTTCTTTGATATAATTGGTAAAAAATCTTCACGAAAAATTAAGAAGGGAGAATATTTGTTAGAAGAGGATATGAATCATGTCAAAACAGATTAACATGTGTTAAAAATGATTAAAGAAATTAAAAAAATCAATTGCAGGATGTGCAAAAGTGATAACGTACAAAAATTTTTAGATTTAGGATTTTCTGCTCTTTCAGATAATTTTCTAACAATAGAACAACTAGAAGAATCTGAGAGATTTTTTCCATTAACTGTACACTTGTGTTCAAATTGTGGTTTATGTCAACTTGGACATGTAGTTCCCCCAGAACTTATGTTTAACAAAGATTATCCCTATGATTCATCAACAACAAAAACAGGAAGAGAACATTTTACAAAGATGGGTATTGATATATGTGATAGATTTGATCTAAAACAAAATTCTCTAATTATAGATGTAGGAAGTAATTCAGGCGTTTTGTTATCTGCATTCAAATCAAAAGGAATGAAAGTTTTAGGAATAGAACCATCTTCAAAATTAGCAAATGCAGCAATTGAAAAAGGTGTAGATAGCATCATAGAATTTTTCTCAAACAAACTAGTTAAAAAAATTCTTGATGATTATGGGAAAGTCTCAGTGATTACAGGTACAAATGTATTTGCACACATAGATGATCTTGATGACTTTATGTTAACAGCTGATTCATTATTAGTTGATAATGGGATAATAGTTATCGAGGCACCATATCTATTATATTTAATAGAAAACATGGAATATGATACGATATATCATGAACATCTTTCATATTTATCAGTAAAACCAATGGTAGAATTTTGTAAAAAATTTGGTTTTGAAATTTTCGACATTAAAGAACAAGCAATTCATGGCGGTACTTTACGTTATTTTATTAGTAGAAAAAATAAAAAAGAAATAACACAAGAAGTATCTAATTATCTAAAAATTGAAGATGAGAAAGAGCTTTATTCAGAAGAAAAACTAAATGGTTTTGCAAATTTAGTAAAAAATCACCGTAGAATGCTGTTAGAATTATTGAATGACCTTAAAAAAGATGGAAAGAAGATTGTTGCAATTAGTGCTCCTGCTAAGGGCAATACACTTTTGAATTATTGTAAAATAGATTCTGAAATATTGGATTATGTCACTGAAAGAAATCCATTAAAAATAAATAAATTTACACCTGGAATGCATATTCCTGTATATTCTGATGAAAAATTATTAGAAGATCAACCAGATTATGCTTTAATTTTAGCATGGAATTTTGCAGATGAAATAATACAAAATAACTCCAATTATCAAAAAAAAGGTGGTAAATTCATCATCCCCATACCAAAACCAAGAATTGTTTAAGACTTTATTTTAATAACTGAATTTTTTGCAGATGATTTCCTCACTGCATCCATGATTAATGCTTGATTAAGAAACTCTTTTGCAAAAGTATTATTTGAATTAAGCTTGATCTTAGTACAAAAATCTTCAATTGTTAATTGGAATTGATTTGCAGATGGAATTAGGATTTTTTTGATTTTATCATTTTGATTTAAAGAAATTATAGTTTTCATATCTTTTGGTACATTAAAAGCTCGTTCAGTTCTGATTAACCCTTTAGTCCCCCATACATCATAAGTGGATTGAAAATAATCATCGTAGCTAAATGATACTAATGCAGATCTGTTTTTTGAAAAAGTTAGTAATATACTACCTCTAGTGTCAATATTGAATTTATTATTAATTTCTAAATTGCAAAATACAGATGTTGGTAGATCATTAAAGATGAATGTACTAGCAGAGATTAGATAACACCCTACATCATTTAATGCACCACCACCAAGTTTTTTGTTAAACCTAAAATTTTGGTTAAAGAGAGAAAGATTGAATCCATATTTTGCAGAAAAAGTATGGATGTTTCCAATTGTATTTTGTTTAATAAGATCTAAAAATTTTTTATGTTGAGGATGAAATTTGAAAACAAAATTTTCCATAATTTGGACATTGTTGTTTTTACATTCTTTAACAATTTTTTTTGCAGAAACGTACGATAATGTTGCAGATTTTTCACACAGTACGTGTTTGCCTGACTTTGCGGCTTTTATTGCCCATTTTTCATGCATGCTCATTGGCAATGAAATGTAGACAGCATCAACACTATCGTTGTTTAATACATCATCATAATTTCCAAATTTATTACAAGCAAATTCTTTGGCAAATTTTTTAGCTTTTATAATTGATCTACTTCCAATCATTTCTAAAACAGAATTTTTACCAATTACAATAGCAGGAATGGTTAATTTTTTAGCTATAGATGAACAACCGATAATACCAAATTTTATTTTAGATTTCATTTTATCTCTAATTAATCAAGAATTCTTACTATATCAACTGAATTAAAGATTAAATGAATCAATATTTTGAACTCTGAACGTATCTTCCTCATAGCCTGAACCTTTTCGACTTTTAGATGTAAAGATTAAGCATTCAGAGTCTTCAAGTGCTTCAATTGAATGATACATGTACGGTGGGAAAAAGACCATATCCATTTTATTCAATTCTTTTGTTTCAACCACAGAATTATTATCTTGTAAATTTTTTACAGTAACTTTGATTTTGCCATTTTGAACAAGAGTGTATTGTTTTTGTTCCTTATGAAAGTGCTTTCCTCGAATTGCACCTTTTTTACTAACTAAAAATCCAACATGATGAACAGTTTCATCAGTTAAAAAGTCCCAAATCGAGCCTCGATCATCTTCAAATGCAGGATTAATTTTTGTAATTTCCATATTTATTTGGCTTTTAATAACTCTCATAAAAATTTTTTACATTATTTCTGCCCATTAAATAATTCCGTAGTTCCATTTTGATAACATTCAATAAAAAGTAATTTGGAATGTTTTTGTTAAAATGATACTAGGAATGAAAGTTCGTAAACATGATGTAATGGAAATGTTGAAATTTAATCCAAAAATATTAGAATTTCATTTTTCAGATAGTGATTTGAATCTTGAATTAGATTCTAATTTTGATCAGCAATTAATTGTTCATTGTTATGAGTATTTTGATAGAAAAATTGTCGATTTGGTTGCTTTGGGGGAAACAAATCAAATTCATTCAAAAGAAACTAGTATAGAATTAGTTCAAAAAGCAATTGATAAAACAGTTCAATTATCAGGAAATTTTAAAGGAAAACCTAGCATAATTGTTCATCCTGGTGGATATTCACTTGAAGATTTATCATTAGAAAACATTCAAAAGATGAAAAGTATGGTTGTTGATTCAGTTAAACAATTAGATATTTCAAGAGTGAATTTTCTCCTTGAGAATATGCCTCCGTATGGATGGTTTTATGGAGGTAGATGGAATAGTAATATCTTTTTAGAAGCTAGGGATTTGGTAAAATATTGTAATGAAACAAATTTGAATGTCTGTTTTGATTTATGTCATTCACAATTATACTGTAATAAAGTAAATTTATCTTTAATAGATGAACTATCTAAAATCAAAGATTTTGCAGTACACTATCATTTGTCTGATGCAGAAGGTCCTGAAGAAGAAGGCTTACAGTTTGGGGAAGGAGATTTGCCGTTTGATAAAGTAATACCAATCTTAAATAAACTTGAAGATAGGAGTTTTGCCATAGAAGTATGGAAGGGACACGAACATGGAGGCAAAGGCTTCAAATATTTCCTAGAAAAGTTAATCGATAACGGAATGATAATACAATGAAAAAAGCGTTAATTACTGGAATTACGGGACAGGATGGAGCATACTTAGCAAAGCTTCTTTTAGAAAAAAATTACGAAGTTATGGGTACTTTTCGTCGTACAAGTCACAGATCATTAGAAAGATTAGAAGTTCTTGATTTAATGAATAAAGTGGAATTAATTAAAATGGATTTGACAGATCAAATCTCTATCAATAAAACAATAAAATATTCTCAGCCAGATGAGTTGTATAATTTAGGAGCTCAGTCTTTTGTAGGTGCTTCATTTGATCAACCACTATTAACATCAAATGTAAATGGATTAGGTGCATTAGGAATTTTTGAGGCAGTGAAAGAATTTAGCCCCCATTCAAAAATATATCAAGCCTCATCAAGTGAAATGTTTGGAAATTCGGATGAGATAAAAAATGAAAACTCAAGAATGTATCCTGCAAGTCCTTATGGTATTTCTAAAGTATTTGCACATAAGACTGCACAGCATTATAGAGAAGCATATGATATTTTCATCTCATGTGGAATTTTATTTAATCACGAAAGTCCATTAAGAGGTCTTGAATTTGTCACAAAAAAGATTACATCCGCAGTAGCTCGAATAAAAGCAAACAAACAAGAAACACTATACTTGGGAAACATAAAATCAAAAAGAGATTGGGGTTTTGCCGGAGATTACGTCAAAGCGATGTGGTTAATGTTACAACAACAAAAGCCATCAGATTATGTTATTGCCACTAATGAATCTCATTCAGTAGAAGATTTTCTAACAGGTGCATTTGAATATGTAGGGCTAGGGGATTGGAGAAAGTATGTGAAGATAGATAAAAAATTAATTCGCCCACAAGATATTGACAACCTTATTGGAGATTCAAGTAAAGCAAAAAGAGAGATTGGATGGGAACCAACTGTGCAATACAAAGATTTGATAAGATTAATGGTAGATGATGATCTCAAACTACTTGAAAAATAAAAAAACCAAAAATAATGATTCCTTAAACAGATATTAATATAAAATTAAAATTAAAATTAAAATGAATTTTGATGTGTTTATCCCCATTAGATTATCAAATACCAGATTACCAAAAAAAGCTCTAAAAGAAATAAATGGAATTCCAGTAGTTCAATATTTGATAAATAGAATAAAAAAATCTAAAAAAATAAGAAATATAATTATTTGTACTACAAAAAATGAAAAAGATGATGAATTGGTAGAATTTCTTAAAAAAAATAATTACATGTTCTATAGAGGAAATGAGAATGATATTTTAGTAAGATATCTAAATGCCGCCAAAAAATTTGGCACTGACTTTATTGTATCAGTTGATGGAGACGATATTTACTCTGATCCATTTTATGTAGATAAAATGATTTCAGTATACGAAAAAACCAATGTAGATTATATTGATATGGTTAATTTTCCATTCGGTATTGCTTCAGTTGGAATTAAAAAAGATGCATTAGAAAAGGTTTGTGAATTAAAAAAAACAGATAATACGGAAACAGGGTATAGATTATTTTTTCATAATAAAGTCTTTAAAATATATAAAATGAAACCAGAAAATAATATAAAATTTCCAAAAGAATTAAGATTGACTTTGGATTATCAGGAGGATTTAGATTTAGCAAGAAAAATTATATCTAAATTAGGCAATGATTTTCATCTAGAAGATGTTGTTGAGTTATTTGAGAAAAATCCTGAGTTGTTAGAGATAACTAATAATTTAGAAGAGAGATACAAACAACATTGGGATAGAAATGTTGCAGATACCAAGCTTAAAGATATACATATTGATTAAAAAAAGATAGAATATGTTAAGAGTTCTTCAAGTTGGTCTTGGATCAATGGGGAAAAGAAGAATACGTAATCTTCAACAATTGGGAGTTAAAGAAATTATTGGATTTGATCTTAATGAAGATAGAAGAAAAGAAGTAGAAAAACTGTATCACATATCTACAATTTCAAATATAGAAAAAGGTTTGAGTGAAAAACCAGATTGTATGATCATATCAACGCCTCCAGATTTACACTACAAATATGCTAAAATAGCAATTAAAAATAATATTCATTTCTTCACTGAAGTAAATCTTTCCTCTAAGGATATTTCTAAAATTAAACAAGAAATGAGGCATAAAAAAATAGTTGGAGTTCCATCATCTACAATGTTATTTCATCCAATAATCAAACAACTAGAAAAATTAATTAAAAAAGAAACAATAGGTAAACCTCTAACTATTTATCATCATTTTGGTCATTACCTACCTAATTGGCATCCATGGGAAGATTATAGAAAATTCTATGTTTCTAAAAAAGAAACAGGTGCAGCTAAAGAAGTAGTCCCATTTGAATTAGTATGGATGACTCATTTGTTTTCAAATATTCATTCAGTATATGGAAACATAAATAAAATTTCTAATCTTGAAGCTAAAATTGATGATATATATCAGATTATTATTGAGTTTACAAGTGGAATAAAGTGCACGTTTATTGTAGATGTAATAGCTGAACCTGCAATAAATGAAACAAGGATCATTGGTTATAAAGGAATAATTTATTGTGATCATAACATAGGTATCATAAAAATTGGAAAAGGTAACAAATGGAAAGAAGTAAAAATAAAAACAGGGAAAATGGCTAAAGGTTACAAAGGAAATACTCCAGCAGATTCAACATATGTTGAAGAAATGAAAAATTTCCTTGATGGGATTACTAAAAAATTACCTGTTCGTCACACATTTAATGATGAATTTAAAATTCTCAAGATACTTGATGCCATAGAATTAAGTAACAAAAAAGGTAAGAAAATAATTATACAAAAATAGTAAATATATTAGAATCATTTATCAGGAAAATTGTAATGTATTATAAAATATTTTTAGTGAGTAATTTTAAAAGTGCATCAGATATTCTTTCAGAAGCACGTCCATCAGGTTTGTAAAAATACTCATCTATGAAATCACTACGTTTTTTATCATATTCTAAAATATGATTGGCCTTTTCTATAGACTTTAGAAGATTGGAAGGATCTATACACTCAATTGCAAGACCGATTTTAACTAAAACATCAGGTTTGGAATGAAAAAAATTGCAAATTATTATTGGTTTTTTAGCAATAATTGCATACATTTCTGCTGTTGATGATTCAAATGAAATTACTAGATCTATATTTTCAAAAAATTCTTGAATATCGCCTTCTTGATATACAGGGATTGAAGAATCTATTTTGTCGATAATTGATTTGTATTCATAAAGAATTGATGTGGATGGATGGATTTTTACAATAATAGACATTTTATCATTTATTTTATGAATTCTCTTTACGATTTCTGTAACAGAAAAATCCCTTTGTTCTTTATTCCAAAATCCATGCTCATAAAGAGTTGAAGGGGCAAGAAGAATTCTTATCTTTTTATTGTCTTGAAAAGAATTTTTTTGTTTCAATGAGTTTTGTAATGATTCATCAAAAATAGGATTACCTGTTACTATCAAAGTTGATTTATCAAATCCAGATTCTATAAGTGAATTTTTTAGTTTTTTATCTTCTAAAAAATGTAAAGTATTAGCAAATCTTGAATCAATTGCTGCGTCAAAAAAATTATGTTTTAAAAGCAAAAAGAAATTTGAAATTATTTGGAGCAAATTCATTTTTAAAGCCATTTGAGTGCGTACCAAGAAAAGATATTTTGTTATGAAAAATCGTCCTCTTCTCATTTGCTGTTTTTGATCTTGATTTATATCAGTAGGGATAGAGTTTTGAAAAAATCTACTTATGTTTAATTTTACATATTGTATTTTGCTACTAGTAGTAGTGTAATACCAATCACTCCAAAACATACTAAATGTTGGAATTTTCATAGATTTTGCTGCAGATGATAATGCATAATCAATAAACGATCTTGTTGCAGATGCAAAAATAATATCAGGCTTTTCTTTTTTCAATAACTCAACAGCATTATCATAATCATGAATATCAGTTATTGTAACATCATTGGGTATTTTTTTTATTTTTTGAATTTGTTCTGGCTTGTACACAAACCATATCAAATGCACATTCACATGTTGTTTCATAACGGGTAATAAATTTTCAAAAAATAATGTAATTACGGATTTAGTATCAGGTGATACGTGGGTAGGAATTAATATTCTAATTGATCGCATATTACATTTAGAATTATTTAATCAATAAAATCGTTTATTATAATTTTTTGTCTTTTATTCAGATCAATACAAAAATATATTATAAAATAATTTTATCTTTAAACCTAGCTGGGATTCCAGACCACAATTCATTATCAGGTATATCTTTAGTAACAAATGAGTATGCAGCCACAATAGAATTTTTTCCAACTGTTACATTTGGCATTATTGTACTATGAGTACCAATTTTACAATTTTCTTTTAAAATCACAGGGCCACTTTTTTCATCAATAGTTGAATGAGAGTAAATAGAGCAATGAGATCCAATTTGCACTAAATCTTGTATTTCAACACCAAATTTACTGTTAATATAAGTAAATTCACCTATATCAAAATCTTTGCCAATTTTTAATTGTTTAGGATATTGCACTAAATAGTTATACTTAGTTAATTTTCCATGTTTTATTTTTGGTTTTTTCCACTTAGTTTTCATTTTGTTTCTAATAGTGTATTTGTTTTTGGATTAAATTCTTGTTGAGTGAAATTTTTTCAAGTATTTCTACAATTTTGTTGGTAGAATTTCCATAACCATAGACATGACTTTTTTTTATTTTGCCCATTTTTTTAAGTTTTATTGATTTTTTTATGGCTAATAATATTGAATTTGAAGATCCACTTACATCTAAAATATTTTTTCCTCGTTCCCTATTTTTTTGACGTATACCCACATTCACAACTGGAATATCAAAATATCCCGCTTCTATAATTCCACTACTAGAATTTCCAATTAACATACCACAAAATTTCAACATAGAAAGATAGTCTTCTCTAGGTATATTTGCATATAATTTGATATGGTTATTCTTTTTTGCTAATTTTAGCTGCGCAAAAATTTTTTCGTTTCCAGCGTCAGAATTTGGAGCGATAGCAATTATTGGTTTTTTTGTTTTAAAAATTGCACTTAAAATATTTTTAATTTCAATTCCACTATTTTCTATATCTGTGGTAACTGGATGATATAATAACAAAATTTCTTCCCCTGAAAATGATAAATCATATTTTTTTTCAAGTTGTTTTTTTGTTAAAATTGTTTTTATTTTTATTTCATCAATACTTGGTGAACCTGTTAAAAAAACATATTCAGGATTTTCACCCATTTTTATAATTCTATTTTTACTTAATTTAGTTGCAGCAAAATGAATATTTGAAATTTTTGTAATAGCATGTCTATTATATTCATCAATACCAGCTTTTGTTTTATCACCTCCATGAATATGTGCATTAGGGATATTCATATGATATGCAGCTAATGCAGATGCCAAAGATTCATCTCTATCTCCTAAAATTAAATTAATATCAGGTTTTAAATTTTTAAAAATTTTTGAAAATTCCATTATCCCAATACCAAGAGATTTTGAAATTTCATACGGTGTATCATTTTTAGGATTCATTTTGAAATTTTTATATATTTTAAAACCATCTTTTTTTATATCATTAATTGTGTAACCGTGTTTTTTTGATAAATGCATTCCTGTAACGATTAAAAAAAAATCAAATCGATCATTATTAGAAATATTATCTATCAAAGGTCTTAAAATTCCATATTCAGATCTCGAACCAGTTGTAATAACAATTTTCCTTTTTTTCATATTACTTCAAGAATTTTCCTATATCATCATTAGAGAATAATTGTATTGGTGAAACATCATCATCATTTAAACTAACTATCTTTAAAATAAGCATACCATTTCCAGTTCCAATTTTTACACCTTTATCTGTAATTTCAGTAATTTTTCCAGGACTAAAATTATTTTCATTAGATTTTTCAGCCTTCCAAATTTTTAATTTAGAACCATCAAAAAAAGTGAATGCGCCTGGATAAGGATGTGTAGTGGCACGAATAAGCTTAAGAATTTCATGGGCAGATTTTGACCAGTCAATAATTCCATCTTCAGGTGTTCTTTTTTCCCAATTTTCAATAAATTGAGTTTTATCTTGAGTTAATCGTGGGAAAATATTATTGTCAAATTTCTTAAGGTTATTTTCTAACATTTGTTTTCCCAGTTTGGTTATTTTTTTGTAAAGAGAAAATGCATCATCATCAGAAATGTTAAAAAATTGTTGATCAAGAATATCTCCACTATCAGTGCCTGAATCTATCCAAAAAAAGGTTAATGCGCTTTTTTTTAATTCTTTAAGAATTGTCCAGGGTATAGGAGCTCGTCCACGATATTTTGGTAATTCAGTAGGATGAGAGCCGATAACACCTATTTTTGGAATTTCAATTATTTTTTGTTTTAATAATTGTGACCATCCCATAACAAGTAAAATATCAGGTTGGATTTTTTTCAATATGGAAATATTTTCTTCGTCATTAATATTGAAAACTTTTTTGTGTGGTATATTGAATTTTTTAGTTATTTCATCAAATGATGTATAGTCACTATAGATTTTTTTTTTATTGTCATCATAACTAAAAACAATTGAAATATTGAAATTAGAATTTAAAATATGCTCAAGTAAATCATGGCCAAATTCCACACCACTTAAAAAAGCAACATTCATCTTATTATACTAAAAATAATAAGAATGTTATTTATACTTAAAATTTAAACAAATCACATGACGTTTGTTGTTGCAGAAATAGGAGTAAATTGGGATGGGGATTTTGAATTAGTTAAAAAAATGATATCAAATGCAAAGAAAGCAGGATGTAATGCAGTAAAATTTCAATCATTTAATGAGAATATTGTAAGAGATAGTTTAGAAAAAAAACGCTTACTTAAATCATCTATTACAGAAAATAATATACATCAAATTGATGAAATTGCTAAAACAGTAGGTATTGAATGGTTTTCTACACCCATGTATCCAGATGCCGTAGATATATTGGATCCTTATGTAAAGCGGTTTAAATTAAGATTTCATGATGGTGTATCACTTCTTGAAAATAAAACTACTGAGTTATTTGAAAAAATAATCGCTACAAAAAAAGAGATCATAATAAGTTCCCAAACTAGTCCTTTAAATTCAAAATTTTATGATCATGAGCAAATAAAATGGCTTTATGTAATTCCAAAGTATCCTTGTGAACTAGAAGATGTAGATTTTACAAGAATTAAAGAATTTGATGGATATTCAAATCATAGTCCTAACATTTTAGTTCCATTAGCAGCAGCAATCTTAGGTTCAAATATTATTGAAATTCATGTTACTTCTGATAAAAAGGGAGATTTCTTAGATAATCCTGTGAGTTTTGATTTTGATGAATTGAAAAGTTTAGTAGAACAAATCCGGCAAGTTGAAATATTATCTATTTAGTATTTAATAAAATTTAGAAGACATTATTAACATACGAATTAGAACTGTCTTATTGGATATTTTGGTTCTTGCAGCACATCCAGATGATGAAGTTTTAGGAATGGGTGGCACAATAAAGAAATTAGTCAAACAACAGAATAAAATTCATTTATGCGTAGTTTCTGAAGGTGCATCAGCACAATATGATGATAAAAAAATGATAAAAATTAGAAAAGAAGCATGTCTGAAATCTGGAAAAATTTTAGGAATTTCTACATATACATTTTTAAATTTTCAGGACATGAAATTAGATTCGATACCTCAATTGGAAATAAATATAGAATTAGAAAAAATAATTAAAAAATTGAAACCAAAAGTTGTTTACACTACACCTTCAAATGATCTCAACAAAGATCATCAAAAAGTATTTGAATCTACATTGGTGGTTAGTAGAGCACATGGTAATTCTGTAAAAGAAGTGTTATCTTATGAAATTCCAGCTATTATAAAATTTGCATTCACACCAACAGTTTATGAAGATATACATAAAGAATTTCCTACAAAAATTAAAGCGTTTAAACAATATAAAACTGAAATAATGAAATTTCCTCATCCTAGATCAATAGAAGCTATAGAAACTTTATCTAAATTTCGTGGAATGGAATCAGGTTTAATCAGAGCTGAAGGATTTCAATTAATTAAGAAAATTCAAAGTTGAAATATAATAATATTGATGAATAAAAATAACATAATGGAAAAAACAATTTGTTTGATTGCAGCAAGAGGAGGATCAAAAGGAGTTCCAGGGAAAAATATTAGAAGTATGGGAAACAAACCATTAATTGTACACACTATAGAATCTGCAATAAAATCAAAGTTATTTACTAATGTAATAGTTACAACAGATGATAAAAAAATTGCAAAAATTGCAAAACAATATGGTGCAGAAGTTCCATTTTTGCGCCCAAAAAAATTAGGTACCGATACCGTTGATTATAACAAAGTAATAATGCACGCAATTATCAAATTAAAATCATTAGGATATGAATTTGATATTTTAGTTAATCGTGACTGTACAGTGCCATTTATCAAAAATCAAGATATGAAAAAAGCAATAAAATTATTTAAAAAAGAAAATTGCGATCTAGTTTGTGCAGTTTATCGGCAACATCATAATCCATATTTCAATATGATGGAAGTAGATTCAAAAGGTTATTTGAAATTTAGTAAAAAAATGAAAAATAGGTATCAAGGAAGACAGAATGCACCTATAGTTTACCAATTAAATGGGCTTTTTGTGATTAATGTAAATCAATTTTTAAAATATAAAAAAATCTATATGCCAAAAGTAATTCCATTTGAAATTCCTCCTGAAACAGGTCACATGATAGATACCGAATTTGAATTCCAAATAGCAGATTGTGTAGCAAAAAATATAATCAAATTAGATTAAAATTACCAAGCAGTCCAACCGCCATCAACTATTAGGTTTGTACCGGTTACATAAGATGAGGCGTTAGAAATTAAAAAAAGTAGTGCACCATCAAAATCAGTTTTATTAGCCATTCTACCAAGCATAGTTTTTTCAGAATATTTTTTAATAAAATTTGATTTTTGGTAATTTGTATCTTTTACACCTCCTAAAGATAATGTATTTACACGAATATTCTTTTTTTGCCAATAGGCAGCTAAATATTTAGTTAAATTAATTATAGATCCTTTTGTTGCAGCATAAGATACAGGTAAATTAAAACTGGTTTGATCATAAATTCGTTGATCAGCACCAACAAGTCCATAAATTGAAGAAATATTAACAATTATACCCTCTTTTTGTTTTAACATAATTTCACCAAATTCTTGACAAAAAAGAAAAACAGATGTTAGATTAACAGACAAAGAGTTTTGCCACATTTCAAATGGGAATTTTTCAAAAGAAATTTTCTTAGATGTAGTAGTAATTGAAGATTTTGTAGTATATGCTGCATTATTTATTAAAACATCAATTGTTTTGAAATCCTTTAAAATAGATTTTTTTAAAGATTTAATTTCTTGAATGCTAGTAAGATCACATGTGTAAGCATGGGCATTAGTATTATATTTTGATAAAATAGATTTTTCTAACTTTGTATTTTGTTTTTCATTAATATCAATTAAAATCATATTAGCACCATTTGAGCTCAAAAAATCAGCATAATGTGAACCTAATAATCCAGCTGAACCAGTTAAAATAATATTTTTATTATCTATATCAAAAAGTTTTGAAGGAAGAAAATTATTTTTTCTCATATCTTAATCATTTTTTTCAACTTAGAGGATTTTAAGATTGCTAAGGCAATTTGAAGAACTTTTTCACCATCAATTACAGGATTGATTGTTTTTTTATTTTTTTCTAAACAATCTAGAAAATGTTTAATTTCATCTTTATATGTAGAGCTGATGTCATAATTCAACAAACAGATTTCTTGTTTCCATCTCTTAGTTTTCATATTAAATATTTTAACAGCATTACTTTGAATATCACAATAAATTATTCCTGTAGTACCAATAATTTTACAGCTTCTAGCTGGAGATTGTTGAAAATAATCTAAATGAAGTTCTGAAACAACATTATTTTTGAACCGTAATAAACTAGAAGATAAATCATTAGAATTTATATCTAAATTACTAAATTTGCCTGTTATTGAAACAACTTCCTTAATATTTCCAAAAAACCAGTATAGATAATCTATTTCATGAATAGATGTAAGGACAACTCCACCACCCAATTCTTTTCTTGAAGCATAGCTTTTTCGATAGTTTTCATTTGGATGCCATTCAGGCAGATAAGATCCATTTTCAACTTTGACTGAAATTATTTTTCCAATTTTTTTATCATTTAACAAATCTTTTATTTTCATAAGACAAGGATGGAATCTGAGATTACATGCCATCAAAGTGACTAGATGGTTCTTTTTGATTATATTATTCAATTTTTTAATATTATTCATTTGATAAGAAAGAGGTTTTTCAAGTATGAATGGTATTTTCTTATTTGCAAGAAATAAAGCTGTTTTTACATGTAAATAACTTTCATTTGCAATGATTGCAAAATCAATATTATCAAAAACACAATCTTGAATATTTTTTATAACATCACATTTTCTTTTTTTTAAGAAATAATCTGGTTTTCTATTTGTGCAAACAGTCACACTAATTTTAAATAAGTCAGACAAATTTTCAATATGACGTTTTCCTATAGAACCATAACCTACTACTAAAGCTTTCAAACTATTTTAAGAAGATTTAGGAGAATATTAATTTTCAATATTTTCTTTGTTATTAATAAAATAAGAATTATTTTACAATTGATTAGACATAGTAAAGTCTATAACATGAAATCTACAAATCAGAACAATTTAAGATGGAATATTAAATGACTGCAAAAACAAAACAAAATAAAACGATAATTAAAGAATTAAAGAATAAAACTATTCTAGTAACAGGTGGTGCAGGAAGTGTAGGTTCTGCTATCGTCAAAAAATTATTGGATTATCCAATTAAGCAGATTAGAGTAATTGATATTGATGAACATGCACTTTTTAGATTAAATCGTTCTTTAAAAAATAAAAAAGTTAGGTACCTTTTAGGTGACATTTTAGACAAAGAAAGAATTGAAATGGCAGGATATAATGTAGACATAATTATTCATTTAGCTGCAATAAAAAATATTGAGATTTCAGAATACAATCCAATTGAAACTGTGAATACTAACATTAATGGAACTGTAGCAATGATTAAAATGATAACAAAGAATAAACCAAAAAAATTCTTAAACATTAGTACAGATAAAGCTGTAGAATCATCAACATTATATGGTTCAACAAAACATCTGGGAGAAAGATTGGTTTCTTGGGCAGGTATACATCTAAACCCACCTACAAAATTTGCTACAGCTAGATTTGGTAATGTTATTGAAACGCGAGGAAATGTTTTTGAAGTATGGAATGAAGAAATTAAAAATAAAAAACCAATTTCTGTTACGGATCCAGCCATGGAAAGATATTTTTTTCATTTAGATGAAGTTGTAGAATTTGTTTTAACGTGTTTGCCATTAATAAACAATGGAGAAATTTTCATTCCAAAAATGAAATCTTTCAAATTAAAACAAATGGCAGAAACATTTTCTAAAGATTATAAAATTATTGGAATGAGACGTGGAGAAAAATTAAAAGAAGTGTTAATGAGTAAAGAAGAGGAAGAAAATGCTATTGAAAAGAAAAAGTTTTGGATTATAAAAAATCAAAATTATAATTAAATTTTAAAGATTATTATTTTCAAAAAATTCTGAAATGGAATCAATTAAATAATTTTTTTCATCATTAGTCATGTTGGGATACATTGGAAGAGTTAAAATTTCTTTAGAAACTATTTCAGTAATTGGAAGTTTAGAATTTTTAGATGAAAAATGTTTTTGATAAAAAGAAGTTTGATGAATTGGATCAAAATAAACTTTTGAAAAAATATCTTTTTCCAATAAAAATAGGCGTAATTTTTCACGGATTTCATTGCTAGATAATCGTATAGAATACATTTGAAAAATATGTTCATATCCAGATAATACAGCGGGTGTTTTAATATGAGAGAATTTTTTTAGTCGTTCAGTAATATACGCAGCATTATTTTTTCTCATTGCAATAATTTTATCTAGTTTATTTAATTGTGAAATTCCTAAAGCAGCAGTAATACTAGACATTCTCCAATTGTAACCTAATTGAAAATAATTTGGTTTGGATGGATCATCAAAATAATTTTTAGTATCAACACGTCCATGTGAACGAATAAGTTTAATTTTTTCATATATTTCTTTTGAATTTGTTACAACTGCACCACCTTCTCCGGTGGTTAGAACTTTATTTCCGCAAAAACTAAAAATTGATGAATCAGCTATTGAACCAATTTTATTTCCTTTAACAGATGAACCTAAAGATTCAGCAGCATCTTCAATTACTAATAAATTATTTTGTTTAGCAATTTCTTTTAATTCAAAAATTTTACAAGATGTGCCACCATAATCCATGGGAATAATTGCCTTAGTTTTGGGATTAATTTTATTTGAAATCAATTTAGGATCTAAACCAAGTGTTTCTTCTTCAATATCTGAAAATACAGGTTTAGCATTTACAAATAAAACAGAATTAGCAGTTGAAATAAATGAAAATGAAGGAACAATAATTTCATCATTAACCCCTAAATCATAAGCAAGTAATGCCGAATGGAGTGCAGAAGTTCCAGAATTTAATGTGAGGCAATAGTCTGTTCCAACATAATTTTTTAATGCATTTTCGAATTCCTCAATTTCAGGTCCAAGTGCCCAATTGTTTCCTCGTGTGATAATTTTTGTGATTAAATTTACATCTTCATCATCAGTGTAAATCTTATAAAGTGGAATTTTCCAATTTTTCATATCAGACAACTTTAATCCAAGATTAATTAATTGTTTGTGATATAGTTCACAGTTTCTTCTAATTGTTTTCTTGATTTACATACTTCACAATAATGAGACCATTTCTCACTATGTTTCCATTGAGGTAAACCAGTTTCATCAAATTTTTGGTGTGCCATTTGAAGCATGCGTCTAGTATCATGAGTACGCATAAATTCTTTTAATGCAAATAGTTCTGGGATAGTAAAATATTGACTGACAGTTGCAGTGTATTGTGTGGCATCTCCACATTCAGTCATGAAGGCATCTAATGCTTCTAATTTCCATTTTTTAAGAATATCAGAACTGACATTAAATTTTCCATCAGCAATCATTTTTAATTTTGAATCATATTGTTGTAACAAATAATCTTGATTATCGTAAAAAATTGGGCTGCCAACATAAGGAGTACAGATGAAAGGATCAATTGATGCACCATTCTCAATCCAAAAATCAACGGTTTCCATTAAATCATCAATATTTTCATGCATATTTCCAATCATAAAAGTCGTTATTGGTGTCATTTTTGCTTTCTTGATTGTATCAACAGTAATCTGAAGATGTTTTCTTAATTGTCCTTTTTGAATATCTTCATTTAGAACTTTGTCGGATGCAGATTCAAATCCAAACGAGATGTATTCGCATCCAGCATCTTTCATGGTTTGAATAATTTGTGGTTTTACAGCAACACTTGGAGCATCTCCTAATGTTCCCCATTTCACAGTTTTATCCAATCCCTCAGAAACATACAAATCACAAAATTCTTGGGTCCATTTTAAATTACTAGTCATATTTTCATCAAGAATTGAAATGAAATCAACATTATATTTTTCAACTAATAATTTTACATTATTTACTGCATATTCAGGTGTAGGCCATCTAGCAGGTAATTGAAAAGTATCATTTTCTTTATCTGATATTCTTACTAATTTTTCACCTTCTTTTCTGTCACCTTCACCATAAATATTTTGTAAATCAATTCTAGACATACCATTATGTGAACAAAAAGTACAACCTCTAGGACAACCACGCTCCCAAACAGTGGACGCACGTCTCTTTGAATTAAATGATGCTGTAGAAAGTGGAATGGATGAATATTTAAAATAAATTTCTGTTTCCATCAAATCATAAGATGGTAATGGAACAGTGTTAAGATCAGGTATTAGTGCACGTGGATTGGTAAATTTTGCTTCATTATTTTTATCTCTATAGCATAAACCATTAACTTTTTCAAAATCATTTGTACCATTATTAACTTCATCATAAAGTTCTGAAAAAGTTGTCTCTCCTTCTCCAATAACTATTACATTTAACTCAGGTATCAATTGTAAAATTTCTATAGGATTGTAAGTACTCCAACCACCTCCACCAATGAATAAAGAATCAGGAGCATATTTTCTAATTAATACAGATAGTTCTTTTATTCTAGAATAAGTTGTTGTTAAACCGCCAATACCTACCAAATCCCATTTTTCAGAAGATATTTCTTCTACAATTTTATTTGTAGGTACTAATTTTCCATCATAATTATCGCGAAGTGCATTAAGATCTAAAATTCCAACTTGTCCTCCTTTTTGTTCTACAATAGCTGCTAAAATTCCGGCCCAGAAGGGGAAATGATTTGGAGCACCATCTAATCTAATTTCGGGGACTACAAATAATACATTCAATAATTGAATCTTTTTTAAATAGTATTTAAATTAAGATACTAATCATCATACATATTTTTAGTTTTTAACATCTAAAAGAAATTCTTTGAATTTTTTACATACAACACTATCTCCAAAAATCGATCCACCTTCGGTTGCATTTATTGTAGTTAGCCATTCAGGTGAACGTGAAATAAATTCTTTTAGTGCAGCACTGTAAAATTGAAAAAGAGGATCCAGAATGCAATTACAATTAAAATCAGGATTATAGATTTTTGGAAATAATTTTTTAAAAGTTAAGCTATTTTGATCAAGGTTTTTTGAAATTTCATCATTTTTACCATGAGATAAAATAGTATTCCAAGAATCAGTTTCTTCCCAACCATGATTAATTCCTATTAATGCAACAGTGGCACATTTTAAAATCTGCCAAGAAATAAACCAAGAAGAAGTGCCAACATTTCCACCTGTTTGAATTGCAGGTAATCCATTTGTATGATTTTTGGCTCTAACCATTGATGCAGAAATTTGATTAAAAGATTTTTTTCCTTCATCATAATCAAAAAGTGAATGCAACCAATGAATTTTTATTCCTGCTTGTCTAGCTCGCTCTACAGCATCAGGATTAGTTAATACGGTAAAAATTCCTTTAATTTTAGATCCATATGTATCAACAATTTCATTATCATAATTACGTTTGATTGCATGATAAGGATCAATAGTAGTTACATAAAATTTTGAAAATTTATCAGGTGTAATTCCAGCATTTAATACGTCGATTAATTTTCCATCACAGCATATTATAGATCCATCATAATCACTTTCTGCAAGTAATTTTAAATGATCATGTTTTTTGATTGATGGTCCCCTCCCAATAACAATTGCAGAATGATTATTTTTATTGTAAGTTTGATCTTTTGAAGGATCTAAAGATCTAGCAGATGATTCATTCCAAATGTTTGGTAAATTTAACGAAAAATTTCTTACCCATTCATCAAAGTTCTCGTATTGAGTTTTTTTCATTATTTGTTCAATAGATTCTTGTAACTTTTTTGAAGATGTAGAATTATTTGACATATTAATTATTAATATTTATTTTATAATTCATCTAAGCCTAATTCTTCATCCTTTTTAGAAGATCTATAAACCATGAAAGACCCCTTTGCACCAGATTTACTAATAAATTCTTCAAATTCTTTTTGTGTTAAATCTTTTTGATTGGGTATATTGTCATTTTCAGTGGATGGTAATTGTTTATCATCGTTTTTACGAAAATTTGTTTTCACATGAACTTTCTCAGATAAGATTATTTAAACATTAAAAAATAATTATTGTTTAAAAATAATTAATTGATTTATGATGTAATTTAGCTGGTACCAACTTTGAATTTTGGATGCCATACACCATCACGATCTTGCTCAAACAAATCACGATTATACCATTTATCAACAATTTTCCAAAAATCATTATGTGAGATTCTTGTAAAATCACAAAAAGCATCTAAAATTCCTTGATCTAGTTTTCCATCAATTTCTTCTACAATTGGTATCATTTCATCCCTTGTTTTTAATCCATATCGAATCCATCTTGATGCATTATCAGTTGCAACAGAATGACCAAATTTCAAATATTTTAGATAAGGATTCATCAAATATCCTAAAGAATCAATTTGATCATAATCATCAACTGAACCTTCTCTTTGATATTCATGATTAAGATGTCTAAATCCATATCTTTTTGCTACCTGATAATTATGGTGTGAATTCCAAGGAACAAAATAACTAAGATAGATTGGTTCTAAACCAGAGTTTTTAACTTCATTGACATCAGGTAGTTTTGTACATTCTAAATCTTGTTTATTTAATTGTCCATCTTTAAACCAAATATCCCAAGCAGGTTTAACCGCATCATTTAATGGTTGATTAAGAGCAGATGGAGTTTCTTCATCAAATTTTCCACCATAAGTATAGTTTACATCTTCACCATATACGACAAGTTTTATCCCTAATTTCATTGCCATTCTAACTGGAAATGCATACAATGCAGAATCCAGATACCATCCAGGAGATCCTAATTCTTCTAGAGATTTTTTGAACATTATTCTAGCAACATGGCGATTAGGATGAAACATGATAACATCACATCCAAAAGTATCAGAGAGATTATCAAGATTTTTTCTACCAGTTTCTGTCCAATCTACATTTCCAGCAGTTAACAAAAGTGGGTTCATTTTCATTTTTTCTTTCATAATATAGACTTGATAATGAGAATCCTTACCACCTGAAACAGCTATAACACAATCATAACTAGTTCCATTACATCCTCTGTATTTATCACATAATTTTTCTAACTCTATCCATCTAGCATTCCAATCTGTTAATTTTTGTTTTTCATAAGTTCTACAACCAGTACATACACCATATTCATCAAATTTTATACCAGGTCTTGTATTAGGCATCAAACATTTAGTACAATATTTCAACAAAAAACCTATCAAAGTCTTACTTATTTTCTTTACTAATAATTTTTTAAAATAAATGATAATTATCTGGTGATAAACTTAGATAGATGTTAATATTTTTGCCAATTCTTCAGATGCTGATTTTTGATTATTAAAATATCGCTTTAAATGTTTTTGGCCATTAGTAATTAATTTTTTTCTTAAATCTTGATCAAATAAAATTTGTTTAATTGACTCTTCCAAATCATCATTATCTGAAACGGATAAAACAGCATCATCAGTAACAAGTTCAATTTTATGAAGTTCATCCATCATTCTAATATTCATAATTGGTTTGTTTAAAATTAATCCTTCATATACTATTGTAGATGGAAAAAATTCAGTATTGATATTTATCATTATATCACAAGAATTTACAACATCTAATACAGATTCAAGTTGAAGTATTTCAACATCAGGATTTAATTTATGAATAAGTGTTTTAACATATTCATTACCTGGTGCAAGTGTTGGATGCATTTTTACTACTGTTTTTATGTCAGAAAACGTTTTTGTAATTTGGAAAATTTTTACTAGTAATTTTTCTAATTTAAGATAAGTATTGGTATCTACCAATCCATTAAATTCAGACATAGCTTGTGGAGTAATTAGAATTATTTTTTCAGGATTTTTTTTATTTGAATTTGTTTTATCGAAAAAATCTTCATGACGTGGACTTCCAGTAACAAAAATTCTACTAGAGGGAATATTTCTATGATCTAAAAGGTATTCTTTTTGAATATCTCCCCATAATGCAATTTTATCTTTAAAAATTGGATACATATTACTAATATCATATTTTGAGAATGAAGGTAAATAATTAGTAGCTCCATGTTCTAATAGTATAGAAGAAATTTTATTGTTATTTATCATCAAAATTGTTTTTTCAGTTTCTCCCAAAATATTAAGTGAAATTATATTTTTAATATTCAAATTAGAAAAAATTTGCTTACTAGTTAAAACTAATTGAAGATATTCAGTTATCCTTCTCTTGTAAATATTCTTTAGTACATCAGAAATAACTGGCCAAAAATTAATTCCCTCAATTTTAAAAATATTAGATAAAGCGGACTCATTTGACAGAAATTTATCAAGTTTATCTGTAAAAGATTCAACTAATGAATTTATTTTGATTTTTTCATTTTTTGAAAGTGAATGCTCAGGTGAAATTAATTTTATATTGTATTTTCTTAATAATTTAATGGAAGACAAATTCCAACCCGCAGGTCTACGTCGGTTAAAAAATATTATATTACCATCAAAATTTTTTAAATTATCAAGTAATTTTGAATATTGTGCAGGATTAAACTCTAATAATAAGATACTTTGTTTTTTATTCTCAAAATTTTGCCACAATCCAAACAAATTACCAATAACAGATTCAAAAAAATTTTTAAATTGATTATATCTTTTACGAGAAATTGGAATTGAAATAGGGCGATTTAAAATATTAAAACGAATTAACATTTTTTCCCATTGTATATGAAAATCATGTTCTTCTTTACCAAATATTTCTAATGGGAGTTCATTATCAATTTGTTTAATTATTTTTGCAAAATAAGGTGAAAGATTAATTTTTTTTGGTTGTTCCTTTTCTAAAATTCTTTTAATAACTATGAAATTAAAAATTTCTCTAATTATTATTTGGTGGAATTCAGATGTATCTGCTACTGACAATAAATTTACATTTTCAAATTCAAATTCATTTTTTATAATATCAGCATCATACCAATTCCATAAACTGGTAGCATAATCAAAGATTTTTTCATGATCTCCATCTTTAAGATAATTTTCTGCTATTTCATGTCCAATATTTTTTTCTTCTAAAGATTTATGTGCAAAAATATTAAATGAAAATATTTTTGATGAGTTTATCTTTTTAGTATCAATTAAATCAAAATCTTCAGTACTATCAATAAAAGTAAGCATTTTCTGCATGACTTCTTTATAATTTTCCTTAAATAAAATCTAATCAGCACAAATTTGTGAATAATAAAAGATTTTTGATGGCATTTTAATAAATACATAACAATGATGTGAAATAGAAAAGATGAAAATACTCTAAACTTTAACATTATTTGGATTTAATAGGTATGATAAAATGTCTGCTAATGTGAAACATCTAACTAGTATTGTTGTATTAAACTATAATGCAGGAGATTTGCTGCTTAATTGCATTGAATCAGTATATAAAACTCAAACTCATAAATTTGAAGTAATTGTTGTAGACAATATTTCTACAGATAGCAGTCATAAAAAATGTAAAGAAAAATTTCCACAAATTCGTCTGATTGAAAATAAAGAAAATCTAGGTTATTGCGAAGGAAACAATGTGGGAATAAGAAATGCCAATGGGGAGTTCATTGTAATTTTAAATCCAGATACTAAAGTTGAATCTAATTGGTTAGAAGAATTATTCAACGCATATGAGAAATTTGGTGATGGGCTTTATCAACCAAAAATTATAGCATTTGAAGATAATCTATTTGAGAGTGGAGGAAACATGTTGCAAATGTTTGGTTTTGGATACTCAAAAGGTAGAGGGATGCCAGATCTAGGTCAATTTGATGAATCTGGTGAAATAGGTTATGCATCAGGTGCTTGTCTTTTTACAAAAACAAATATTTTAAAAAAAATTGGTCTATTTGATCCATTTATTTTCTTATATCATGATGATTTAGATTTAGGATGGAGATCGAAGCAAATAGGAATCAAATCATTTTATGCTTCAAAATCAAAAATTTATCATGCTGGAAGTTATAATTATAAATGGAGTGCCAAAAAATTTTACTGGTTAGAACGAAATAGACATTATTGTTTACTAACTCATTATTCAAAAAAAACTTTTTACAAAATGTTACCAGCTATAGTGTTAATAGAAATAATAATGCTAATATTTTATATTTCAAAAGGTTTTACAAAAATGAAACTTGATGCTTATAAAGATATTTTAAAAAATTCAAGTCAAATACGCAAGAAATATCATGAAATAGAAAGTAAAAAAATAGTTTCAGATGCAGAACTAATTAGAAAAATGCCGAATGAAATATTTATTCCAGAACAGTTTTCAAATGGTTTATCTTCAAAAATTTTTAATAAAACTATCACTAGTCTTAGTAAAATTGTTAAATATTTTATTTAAATTAAAAAACATCATAATCGCCAAAAACAAAAAACCAATTTTCAAATTTTTTTAATTTTATATGTTGTGTATCATCATCAAATATTTGAATAATAAAATGAAGTGAAACAGGTTTTAAAAATGAAGGAGCAGTAAAAAATCCACAACTTCGTAGTAGTTGATTTTCTAATAACATATTTCCACTAGTTGCAATTGCTATAGAAACGTCATTTTCCCAAAAATTTGAAATTGCTTTATAAATTAAATTTTTAAATTGTGTTGTATCTTCATAATCAGAATTGATCATATAATCAAGTATGATTCCAATTTTCTTTTTTTCAATATAGTGTATTTTTGTAATAATATATCCAATTAATTCATTATTTATTTTATGAGTGAAAATTTGATATTTTTGTGTTGGATGATTCCTGTATCTCCAATTTAAAAATTCTTTTGTCCTACCATTCATTACAGAAACACGTTCGCTTGTTTTTTTGGCAAGATTCTCAAAAGAATCATCAAAATCATCATTAAGTTCATCGATATCAGAAAAAGTTTTTTTATTTTTCCAAAAAATGTCAAATGGTTTTAAAATTTGCTTTATAGGTGTTCCAAAATATTTAGATAATTTTATAGGTTTTATTAAAAGTGGCAAATGGGTAATTTCAGTTGAGCCTTCATTAATGAATGCGTTAAATGAATTATTATTAGGTATTGCAAAGAGAGAATGAATATCATTAGTAAGTGCAAAATTAGGCATCGATAAAAGAAGATCAGAGAAAAGATGTTTTTTTCTGTAATCAGAATGAACTTGAACGTTACAAGCTAATGAAGATGTAATTATTTCTCCATTAACAAGTAATTTTTGTGGAATAATTGTATTTGTTCCAACAAGTGAATTTTTTGAGTCATCATCACGAGCTAGTAAAACTATAGCTTTTCCATTTGGATTATCCCTATATTGCCAATCAAAATATGAAGCCTTGGTAATATCGACATTTCCAAAATTTTTTTTAGTTAAATTAAGAATTTCCTGTTTTTCATCTTCTGTATTTGTCCATAGAGAGATTTTCATTATTTTTCTTTAGTGGTATATCATATCAATATTTGTGCAAATTTATATTCAAATATTATTAATTTGATATAAAATTATGAATTTGTTAGGAATAGATTTTGAAGAATGGTTTCATCCAGAATTGATTCAAAAATATATCAAAAAAACAGATAATGAACTTTCTGTAGTTAACGGTATTGATAAAATTTTAGAATTACTGAGAAAAAATGATACATATTCCACATTTTTTATGGTTGGGGAATTACTTGAGAAAAAACCTGAATTAATGGATAAAATTTTAGATGGTGGTCATGAAATTGCTTTTCATACAATGTATCACAATAGATTAGATTCTATGAAAAATAAGCAAGAATTTGTAGATGAATTGAAAAAATTTGCAAAATTAACTTCAAAAAAATCTAAAGGGTTTAGAGCACCTTCATTTTCATTAAATTATTCATCATCATGGGCAATTGATGCATTAGTTGAGAATGGTTATCAGTATGACAGCAGTATTGTTCCTGCAAAAACTAAATTATATGGAATGCCTAATGCTGAATTAAAACCGTATAAAATTACAAGTAAGAATCTCGAAAAAAATAATCATGGTGGAAAATTAATTGAATTTCCGCTATTAACTAGAAAATTTTTTAATTATTCAGTACCGGTTGCAGGTGGATTTTTCATACGTTTACTTCCATTAAGATGGATTGAAACTGCAATTAAAAATAATGAGAGTAAAAAAATTCCATCAACATTTTACATACATTCATGGGAATTAACTCCCGAATATATGAAGAAAGTTTCATTATCAAAAAGTGATAGTTTCATTACATATCATAACTTGGAAAAAACGACTAAACGATTACAAAGATTGTTAAAAAAATTTGAATTTACATCTTTTGAACGTTTTATTTCAAAAAATAATTATTTAACTAAACTTTAAGGTCTTTATTTACAGCATAAATTGAACCCATTGATTGCTCTAATGGTTCTTTAACTATACTAAAAGACATTTGTTCCAATTTTTTAATCATATTTTCTAACATTTTATGTTTTGAATCACTGAAATGATATTCAATGTAAATTTGTTTGATTTTCTTAAAATATTCATTAGGTAATGATTCTATGATTTCATACTCAGCTCCCTCACAATCTAATTTTAGATAGTCACATGTATCCAATTTATTTGAATCAAAAATATTTTGCAATGTAATGGATTTGACTCGAGTTGGATTTGACGTTGAATCATGAATACTGTGTGCAGTATTATCAGGATTGATATAGAAAGTAACATGATCATTACTATTTGAAACTGCAAGGTTATTCAAAGTAATATTTTTTAAATTATTTTGTAATACATTATTTTGTAACAATTCATAATTTTCAGTTGATGGCTCATAGCACAAAATTTTTCCATCTGTACAGTATTGACTTGCATAAAGACTAAACATGCCAATATGAGCACCAATATCAATAACTACATCATTTTTATTAATTCGAAATCCATGTTTATTGTATTCTTTTAGTAACCAAATTAACGAAAATGTATCTAAATCAGTAGAATTAGATCTTAGTTTTATCTTGATTCCAGATTTTGTATTAAACCAAACATGATCTTTTTTAATTAAATTAAAATACAAAAGAGGAAAAATGTACCAATTATTCAAATTTTTCATAGCCTTGAATAAAATTTTCAATTTAAATAAAAAATTCCCCATTATAGAGTAACAAAGACTAGCAAATCTAAAGATTTCTATGGTAAAAATGGGTATTTTGACATCAGATGAAAAATAAGGGATTAAAATCAAATGATATAAGAAAAAGAAATTGCAGTCATAGATATGAAAAAGAAATTATTCATCATAGGAGTAGGAGGACTAACAGGCTCTAAATTAGTGGAAATAGCAAAAAAAGATTTTGAAATATTTGGAAGCTATAATTATAGAGATCCTAAATCATCTATTCAAAAAAACATTAAGTTGAATATTTCTAATTCAACTAAAATCAAAGAAATTTTAGAAGAAATAAAACCAGATGTAGTAATCAATACTGCCGGAATTAATAATGTAGATTATTGTGAAAAAAATCCAGATCTAGCATTAAAAATCAATATTCAAGCAGTGAAAGAAATTTGTCAGATAACGAAAAAATTAGGAATTAAATTTGTACAATTGTCATCAGATTCAGTTTTTGATGGTACCAAACAATTACCATATGAAGAAATAGATGAAACTGAATCAATCAATTATTATGGAAAAACAAAAATTGAGAGTGAAAAAATTGTTTTAGAAAATCCAAATAATGTGGTTGTTCGTGCAAGTGTATTGTATGGTTATTTACCACACAATCTTGCTAAAATAGAATCAAGTTCAAAAAAATCAATAAATTTTGGGCAATGGTTAATTAATAAATTATCAATAAATGAAAAAGTTAGAATAATTACTGATGAGTATAGTTCACCAATCATTGCAGATGATTTTGCACGATCAATTTTACACATCATAAAATATGAAGGAAATGGAATTTTTCATTCTGCACCTGAATTACAAATTACAAGATATGATTTTAGTGTAAAAATTGCAAAGGCATTAGGATTATCAGTTAAATTGATTGAGCCAGTTTCAAACAAAGAATTAGGAAGAGATGTCAATACAGGATCTAATAAATGTCTAAGTTCAAAAAAACTATCTGGTAATTTGAATTATAAATTTTTAACATTAGATGAGTCTTTAGATTTGTTAAAAACTCAGTTTAGATAAGTTGATAATTAAGAAACATTTTTCCATTTTTTCCAATCATAATCATGAAATTGATCATTTTGCATTTCATTATCATTTGGTTTCCAAGCAATATCTGCAAGTGCCAATATTCGAGAAATAGTCGGGGATAAATTCATGTGTGCAGAAGAAACATTTTTTGGAA
>Ga0233434_1000698_pt1 | contig 36297 bp, 31 predicted proteins | sample SI_122_August201_4_FD_182738 | JGI IMG/M metagenome (GOLD analysis project Ga0233434, IMG submission 182738) | Seawater microbial communities from Saanich Inlet, British Columbia, Canada - SI_122_August2016_120_MG | ecosystem: Environmental > Aquatic > Marine > Inlet | place: Canada: British...
AGCTTTCTCGGGGATGTGAACGATGTGATCACCCGTATCGAACCGCTGCTGACCGTTTTGCTGCTGCCGGCGAGTTATCGCGATCTCTACACGACAGGTGGTGGCCTGCGTGTTGACACGGGGGATCCGGCAGCGGGCGTTGATTTCACTCGCACGCTTCCTGGCACGGCCAAACCGGCCGGTGAAGGCGATCAGGACAATGAGTGAGCCCGCACCGGTTGCATTCATTCTCGATGCGATCGGCGGCACGCCGTGTCTACCCTTGCGGCGCGTCGCACCACAGGGTGTGAATCTTCTTGGCAAACTTGAGTCGCTCAATCCCTCAGGGAGTGTGAAGGATCGAATCGGTGTGAGTATGATCCGTGCCGCTGTCCAATCCGGGCAACTGCGCGATGGCATGACGATTGTCGAACCCACAAGTGGCAACACAGGAATCGCGCTGGCGATGGCGGCGGCTGCCATGGGATATCCTCTCATACTGACGATGCCAGCCCATATGAGTCAGGAGCGTGTCTCGGTGATGGCTGCATACGGAGCACGAATCGTCCTGACGCCAGCAATGGAAGACATGGATGGTTCCATTCGTCATGCGCGGCAGATCGTCGCGTCTGATCCAGACGCCTACTACATGCCGCAGCAATTCAGCAATGAGGCGAATCCAGAAATCCATCGACGTACTACGGGCCCTGAGATACTACAAGCTGTTGGCAGCGCCACCTTGGATGCCTTCGTTGCCGGCGTGGGAACGGGTGGCACCCTGACTGGCGTGGGACAGGTTCTTAAGAGGCAGAGTCCTGGAACCCGTATCATCGCTGTCGAGCCTAGTGCGTCGGCCGTGCTGTCAGGCGGATCTGCTGGTGTGCATCGAATCCAAGGCATCGGCGCGGGGTTCGTGCCAGATGTCCTGGATCGAGATCTCATCGACGAAGTACTCACCGTGGATGAAGACGAAGCGTTTGCTACGACTCGCCGTCTTGCTCGTGAAGAAGGATTGCTCGTGGGGCCCTCTGCTGGGGCCAATGTCGCGGCTGCTCTACGACTGATCGAACGGGATGATCTCAAGGGGACAGTGGTCACAATTCTCTGTGACACGGGATTTCGATACTTCAGTGTCGATGGATTCGTCGACGAGGCTCCGGAGAGTTAGCCCCAGAGAGTTAGCCCCAGTCGCGGAGTTCTGTTGCTAGCGAAGTAACATCCCCTTGCGAATCTGTCGCCCTCCCGGGATGTCCAGGACAAAGAGATAGACACCCGAAGCGACGCCTCTTCCAGCTGCGTCGCGTCCGTCCCAGTGGATCCTCAGGCGTTGTCCGGCTGGCAACGCGGGGTTCGACAACAGGGTCCTGAGCCGCTGGCCAAGCGCGTTGTATACGTCCAGTCGGGCTTCGCCACCTTCGCCGACGACGATCTCCAACTGGGTTTCCGGATTGAATGGATTGGGAAAGGCCGCAGACAAGGCCCACGCTGTGGGCTGCGGAGATTCACCGACAACTGTCGAAATGTCCTCCGGAGACTCGACGATCACGATTCCTCGTGGTCCGCCGGCTGCAGGATATACACCGAGAATCTGGTTGGTTTCCGTATCCACGATGTAGATCTCATCAGATGTCGACGTGACATAGAGTCGACGGTTATCCGGGGATAGCGACAGTCCTCGTGGATCGTTGCCCACATCAACTCGCTCCACAACGCTGCCTGTCGATGCCTCTACTACGAGCAATTGATCGTCCAGATGCGCTGTCAGATACAGCAGGTCGCGCGTCGGATGGGCGACGACAGCGAAGGTGCCCAGGGCGCCGAGGTCTGTCGTGGCAACCGTTCCTGCAGCATCGTCGATGCGGCCGAGCAGACCAGAATTGAAGCTGGAAACGTATATGGTTTCTCCATCTGCGCTTCGGGCCAGTGTCCGTGGCTGGGACGGGCCGCGGAGACGAGTTGTCACCTGCCCCCCTTCGAATATGATGATCTCATCTGCATTCAAATCTGTAACATAGATTCGATCGCTGGCACTGGTCGCCACACCGTAGGGTCCCGCAAGACTCTGTCCAACGATCCAGTCGCCGACGACGGTTAGACTCTGAGTGTTGATTGCCGTCAGTCGACCGGCGTCAGAATTGGTCACATACAGGGTCGACCCATCTACGGAGATCGTCATATCCAATGGCGCTGCTGCGACTTGAATTCTCTCGATGACGCGGAAGGTTGCGCGATCGAGGACCGCGATTTCTGAGCCACCAAGATCAGCGACAAAGACAAGGCGACCGTCTGCTGAGGACACCATTTGAATGGGGTCTTGCCCAACGCTGACACGGGAGATCTCCAGGTCGCTACCGGTGTCAAAAATTCTGACGGCCCCGGCGCTTCGCATGACGGCAAACGCGAGTGGGGCACCTGTCAGTGGCACGATATCGAAGTCGACCCACGTCTGTTCGCCAGGGAAGTAGGTAATACGTTCTTGTGAACCGGTTGCTACGACTCGGTAGCGGATCTTGCTGCCTGCAGCCTGTCCCGGAATTTCGGCAGCAAAGGAGTTGGCTTCGTCACGTAATAGGGGAATCGTTGTCGAGTGCGAAGTACCCTCGGCAGACGAGATCTCAAGTACCAGGAGCAACTGTTCCGCAGCCGTTGCCTCGATGCGGACGATGTAGGGGCCATTGATATCGGGCGTGTTGGCCGGATGGATCAAGGACGTGACAGATGGGTAGCCTGGGAGGGCGAGTCCAGTGGCAAAATCGATGTTGCCGACATTGCGTAGTGGGCCAGCGGGGATCGTGATGATCTGCGCCAGGTTCTCGTCAACGACGTTGTCGAAGAATTCGCCGGGGATATCTGTCGCCAGATTTGTGAAAATACCACCAAAATTCTCTTCGGAGATACCGTGGCGCAGCGGCTCAATGCGAACGCTGTAGTCACCTGGGTTCAAACCCCGCAGTGTGTAGTTACCCGGTTGCTCCTGACCGCCCTCGGCACCCGACAGCGTGCTGACGAGGGTGCCGTCCGTACCTTGCGCCACAACATGCGTGCCGAATAGAGGCGTGCCCGCACGATCGGTCACGATGCCTGAGATCGTTCCACTCGTACGGCTATGCTCAGATGTCGGATACATCGTGCTGATGCCAGCGATATCATCTGCTGCGAGACTGGAAGCTTCGCCGGGTGATCCGGAGTAGAAGGGGTTCATCGTGGGCTGTAGCGCAGGATGTCCCGTCAGCGGTGTGTGGTTGAGACCAAAGAAGTGACCAATCTCATGGATCGTAACATCAAGCAGATCGATCTGGTCTCCCACCGGATCGGCGGCGAAGGTAAAGTCACGGCCATTGTAGATAATGTCCGCATCAGAGATCTCCCCTGTGAAGACGTCTGAATTGAGGCGAGTGACGGCGATGATGCCAGATCCGGCAGGAGCAGAAAGGGTGCGACCCGTTTCGTCGAAGATGACGACATTTCTGCGGTCCCGACGATTAGCGGTGGCGCCTGCATCCACGCCGTCATCCTGAAACTCGAGGCGTGATGTGGACACCCGACTCCAGGTGGCAAAAGCTTCGCGGATGATTCCAAAGGCTGCCGCCGGCTGCATGTCGTCAGAGCCCGTCGCATTCAAAACATATCGTACTGTGTCGCTGCGCCACTTGAGGGTCACGGGACCGTCGTCGCCGTCGTACGTCTGAATGAGGAAGGCTGCACTGGGTGCGCACAGCGTGCACAGAAACAGGACCATGATCCCCGCGCGATGTCGCCCCCTGAGCCTCATCAATGCGGGCCAACCGTCGTTGTGATCCCAACGACTGACTCGATGCGCCGCAGAAGATCGTTCAGCAACACCGGGCCAGGTGCTCCTGTCAGCTTGCGTGCTCCTTGCAGGTCAAGCAGATGTAAGCCTTGCAGCGATTGTTTGACCCGCGCCGGACGACCGGCCTGGCGCAGAACGGTGAATTTGGCCTGTCCTAACCCAATCGGCCATTGGCGTCCATGCCGATCAGATTCGGAAAGGAACAGGATGACCTCTTCTCCGGCTCGAAATTGCGGCATGCCAGAGATCTCGTAGCGGCGACCTTCTTGAATTCCACCTGGCAACGTCACGTCGATCGTATCCGAGCCGATCGCCCGATCGGCTTTCAAAACGCGTGTCAGGGCGAGTCGAATCCGGGTGGAGGCAGTCTGATCTGCTGAGACGGCTCGTGCTGAACCGATGATGGTCCCCTGGTAGATACTGACAGAGCGCTCGGACAACTGTTCGACGTCGAGCAATTCTACTGTCGAGGCGTTGACGCCACCCACGAGTAGAACGCTCAACACAAGAACAGACCGACAAAGCTGGCGCAGGCGGTTTTCAAACATCCCAGTTTTCCCAATCTGGTCGAGTGGTCGTGGATCAGCGAGTCGTGCAGGATCAGCGAACGGCGTTGGATCAGCGAACGGCGTTGGATCAGCGAATGGCGCTGGATCAATGCCGTTAGACGTTCCGAATGTGATTTCGTTGCAAGGTTTGTTAAGTGAGTATATCGACGATCTTGTCGTGAAGCATGGGGCGAAAGGTCAGGAAGGCCGAATTGTCTCTTGTTGGGTGTACACGATTCGACAGGAGCACGACATAGAGCCCCTGCTCGGGATCGATCCACATTGAGGTACCGGTGAAACCGGTATGACCAAACGCCATCGATGACAATCGATCACCGCCCGGGCCGCCAGCGCGGGCAGTGTCCCAACCAAGGGCCCTTGATGAATCTGCGACGATATCCTGTCGGCGAGTGAAGGCGGTGACACCTCGTTGCGTGATCGCACCGTGCGTGGGTGGATCCAGCAGGATCTGCGCCACGTGTTCCAGATCAGCAAGGGGGGCAAACAGGCCCGCGTGACCGGCGACGCCATCCATCAGAAACGCGTTCTCATCGTGGACCTGACCGCTGACTACCCGATCTCGCCATGGGCAGAGCTCGGTCGCGGCACACTCGTGGGGGAGAACGGAGGGGGAGCCCCCGATCAAGGGCAGGAAGCGGGTATTCGGCATCTGTGTGGGGGCATATAATTCACGACGACACATACTATCCAGGCGTTGCTCTGGAGAAAGATGCTCCAGCAAATCGCCGACAAGAATCGGTCCAATATCACTGTAGACTGAATCGACACCAGGAGCTTCTCTGAGAGGGGCCTGCAGAAAATGTTGCATAGCACGCTGCCGTGTTGCCACATCGAATGCCGTCCCGTGGTCCATGTGGTCACGTAATCGCAACCCGGATGGTAGACCCGCAGCATGTGTCAGCAGGAGACGGATCGTCAGGCCTGCCTTGTCGGCAGGATAGTAGCCGGGCAGCAGGTTGCCGAGTGGGGCATCCAGATCCAAACCTGTTTCAACCCACCGCTTCATGGTCAGCCAGGTTGTGGCGAGGACTTTTGTCAGTGATGCCAGGTCGTAGTGGGTCGACGCGGTCAGCTCTCGACGAAGTGGTTGAAGGGCAGCGGCACCGAGGAACGATCGATATGATGCCCCACCTCTAACTCCACACGCAAGGGAAATGCCTGGTGTTACGCCTGTGTCGATTGCATCCTGACACATGGCCACAACGGACTCGAAATCAGCCACATATGCTCCTGGTTTTATGTGGGTGCCACTCGTTGACTATCCTCGGGCACCTGGTTACATTCCCTTGAAAATAAGGGAGATACGTCGGATTGTCCGAACGCTGTTGCATGCAGATTGGCGACCTGGCCGAACGGGCTGGCGTGTCCACGAGAACGATCCGCTACTACGAGGAGCTCGGAATCATCGGGCCCGAGGAGCGGTCAGGTGGCGGGTTTCGTCGCTATTGCGACGATCAACTACGCCGGTTACAGATCATTCAGGGTCTGAAGAGTCTCGGTTTCGAACTCGAACAGATCCGACAATTGTTTACGTTGCGCAATGAATCCGAGACGGGCGGTGAGTTAGCTCACCAGATGATCGAGATCCTGCGCGGCCAGCAGAAATCAATCGACGAAAAGATCCAACAATACGTCGAATTGCGCGAGCGGACGACATGCGGGATCGCCGTCTTGCAGGGCTGTCAGTCATGCGAAATCCCGGTCCTCGAACGCGACTGCCACAATTGTGAAGTGTATCAACGTCACGACGAAGTTCCCGATCTGGTAGAGTGCGCCATCTTCGGGCGCTAGGAGAAGCCAAGATGATCGAAGTAAGCGATACGGCAGCCGAGAAAATCCGTAGTCTGAATGAGTCAGAGGGCGACGACAATCGCGGACTGCGTGTGGCCGTCGTCGGTGGCGGTTGCTCGGGTTTCTCATATAAGCTGGAATTCGCTGAAGGGCCCGGCGAGATGGATCAAATTATCGAGTCGAATGGTGTGAATGTCTTTGTTGATCCGAAATCCAGCCTCTATCTCAACGGTGTGACCCTCAACTTCGATGATGGTTTGATGGGGGCTGGTTTCCAGGTGGTGAATCCCAATGCCAGAACAACCTGTGGCTGCGGCGAGTCTTTCAGCGTCTGAGCCGGCGCGTCGTCTAGTCGACGACACATCGAACGGTTCCCTTCCGATTTATCTAGATCATCTGGCGACTACGCCTCTGGATCTTCGTGTTCTTGAGGCGATGGTGCCGTTCTTCACGACCCACTTCGGCAATCCTTCCTCGGCACATCCCTACGGATGGCAAGCAAAGGAGGCGACCGAAGCCGCACGGAATGCGGTGGCAGGCCTCCTTGGCGCCTCGGCCCGCGAGATCGTTTTTACATCTGGAGCGACGGAAGCGAACAATCTCGCCATTCGAGGCCTGGCAGCACGTCACCCCGATGGTGGTCACATCATCACCAGCGCGACCGAACACCCTGCAGTACTCGATGTGTGCGAGACGTTGTCCCGCAGCGGTACCGAGGTGACCTATCTGTCCGTCGATGCCCACGGTCAGATCGATCCAGATGAACTGCAGCGACAGCTGCGAGACGACACATTTCTCGTGTCTCTGATGGCGGCAAACAACGAGATCGGCACGATACAGCCATTGGAGCGGATTGGTCTCGTACTGGCAGATCATCCAGCCCTGTGGCACTGTGACGCAGCGCAGGCCGTTGGCAAGATTCCCCTTGATGTGCGGGCGCTAGGAATCGATCTGCTCTCGATGTCAGCTCACAAAGTGTATGGCCCCAAAGGCCAGGGGGCCCTCTACGTGCGTCGACGTCGTCCCGCCATTCGTCTGCAGCCATTGCAGGAGGGTGGGGGACAGGAACGTGGCATCCGTTCAGGCACGTTGAATGTACCCGGGATTGTCGGTCTGGGACGCGCCTGCGAATTGGCTGCCGCCGAGCTGGAATCTGAGATGAGGCGTCTGGGCCAGTTACGTGAGCAACTGGTTGGTGGACTGAGTCAGAAGTTGAATCTAACCATCAATGGCCATGCGCAGCAGCGATTGCCTGGCTGTGTCAGTGTCTGTTTCGCAGGGGCGGATGGGACAGATCTGATGCTGCGTCTGCAGCACGAAGTGGCGCTGTCCGCAGGTGCTGCATGTGCTTCCGGACACACGGGGCCTTCCCACGTATTGAGTGCCATCGGACTCAGTGATGCACAGGCAACCTCGACTCTGCGCTTTGGTCTGGGGCGCAGCACGACACAGGAACAGATCGACACGGTCATCGAGAAAGTGATCGCTGCTTGTGTCCACGATACGGGTCTTGCGGGTTGAGTTTTCATCTATAGCTTCATCTGTCTACAGATCAGCGAAACCGATTCGCTGCGAGACAAAGAAATAGGAGATTTTTGGCATGGCTCTGACGTCAGGCCAGTTGCTTGACCAGGTAAAGCGGTCGATCGAAGAAGTCACCGCCGATCAGGTCAAGCGTGGACTGCAGGCCGGTGAAATCAAGCATGTCGTCGACGTGCGCGAGCGTGACGAAGTGATGGATGGCTACATCCCGGGTGCCCATCTGATTCCCCGTGGTTTCCTCGAACTGAACATCGAGGAGGATGTCACGATGGAACGTGATGTTCCCATCGTCCTTTACTGTGCCGGTGGCAACCGCTCGGCCCTGGCAGCCAGAGATCTGATCGCCATGGGCTACACGAGTGTGACGTCCATGATTGGCGGCATCAAAGGCTGGAAAGACGCGGGCTTCAGCATCGAACAAGATGGCTTGTTGTCCGATGACGACCTACAGCGTTACTCGCGCCACATCATTCTGCCTGAAGTGGGCGAACAAGGCCAGAAGAAATTGCTCGGCGGCAAAGTGTTGCTGGTTGGTGCAGGTGGGCTCGGTTGCCCAACGGCTCTTTACCTGGCCGCAGCGGGTGTCGGTACCATTGGCCTCGTTGATGCCGATGTCGTCGACCGGAGCAACCTTCAACGACAGATCCTGTTCAGCGAGGATATGATTGGCAAGCCCAAGGTCGAAGCCGCTCGTGAGCGCTTGCTGCAGCTAAACCCAGGCATCACCGTCAATACGCACTTCGAGTTGTTGACGTCAGTGAATGCGATGCAGATGCTCGATGGCTACGATATCATCGTCAACGGCTGCGACAATTTCCCGACGCGCTATCTCGTCAACGACGCGGCAGTGCTCAGCGGCAAGCCCGTCGTCGATGGCAGCATCTTCCGTTTTGAGGGACAGGCGACAGTATACGACTCGGCTGACGGCGGTCCGTGTTATCGCTGCCTCTATCCTGAGCCACCGCCTCCCGGCGAAGTGCCATCATGCGCCGAAGGAGGGGTTTTAGGCATTCTGCCCGGAACCATCGGCATGGTGCAGGCGACAGAGGTTGTAAAGTTGCTCGTCGGCATGGGGACACCTCTGGTTGGCAGGATGATGCTCTACGATGCCCTGGATATGAAGTTTCGTGAGTTGAAGTTGCGTCGGAATCCGGATTGTCCAGTGTGCGGCGATGCGCCCACAGTGACTGAATTGATCGACTATGAACAATTCTGTGGGCTGCCTGGGCACAGTGAGGCGGCTGGCTGAACACGAGATTTGTGAGGTCATAGGCCGCAGTTGGCGTCCGTGACCATGTGTGAGAATTCTAACGGACGCTGGTCGATGACGACCAGCGTCCGTTTCTTGTAACCTGACAGGCCTTAATGCGGGTCAATCAGAGGAAATTCTTGTGGAGGTTGAGGCGCAGTCGATGACAGCGGTGAATACGACGGCTGACCTGATGTTGGCCCTTGATGACATCGACGATGATGTCGTTCTGGATCTACCTGCCATCTTTGGCAACGACGATCCTGTTGAGATCGAACTGGGAATTGGCAAGGGACGGTATCTTCTCGGTGCGGCCAAGAGCCATACGGACGTCAACTACATCGGCGTCGAGGTGGCCATCAAATACTTACGGCTTGCTTGCGATCGCGCAGGTCGTCGACAGTTGAACAACATCCGTTTCGTCCACGGTGACGCTCGAGAGTTCGTCGAATTCTTTCTGCCATCTGAGTCGGTTCAGGCTTTCCATATCTATTTCCCTGATCCATGGCCAAAGAAGCGACATCACAAGCGCCGGCTGATGTCGCCCGATTTCGTCAGGGAGGTCCACCGAGTCCTCGTGCCCGGGGGACGCGTATGGATCAAGACCGACCACAGCGACTATTTCGAGGCGATGCTGGAAGCACTGGCTCCTTTTGCCGACCAGCTCGTTCCTGTTGAGGCGGCCTGGTCAGGTGAGCCGACGAATTTCGAAGTGAAGTACGTGTCGGCTGGTCGATCCATTCATCGCCGCGTGCTGCAAAAAGCCACGCCCTAGACGCTTCCAAGGTTTGAATCCGGCTCCTGTGCCGGGTGGGACCTGTGATCAACCCAGTTGCAGTCTGCCCTGCTGGCCGTCGCTGCACCCAATTCACACCCCCATTCACCATCATCGTCCTTTCTCTGACTGGGAGGGCGTTTTCTGGCGTTCTGAGAGGCCTGGAGGTCGTTGTTGCACCACCCCTGCCAGAAAGCTTGGAGAGCTCTCGAGATCGATCAGGAAATGTATCCATAACATTAGTTAAATCAATCGGTTAAGGGTGTGTGGCAATTATTCAGAACAATTATCTTTTTTGTCTTGACACCCAGGATGTGGAGCGGTTATACTAATCCGTGGTGGAAAGTGGTGTATAGGGGTGCATTGACCCATTGATTAGGTGGAATCGGGCGACCCGATGGCGACGCAGTTCCTTGGAGAATTCGAAGTGCCAGTCGATGACAAGGGACGCATCTTTCTGCCTGCCGACCTCCGTCGAAATCTCGATCCTGAAGCCGATGACACGCTGGTCGTGGTCCGTGGGCTTGATGGTTGCCTTGCAGCACATCCGAAAAACCAATGGTCGCAGATCGCTGAGCGGATGTTGCGCCTGCCGCAGACGGAGCAGAAGGTCCGGCTTTACTACCGCGCCATGTTATCGCAGGCGACAGAAGTCCGACTTGACCGGCAGGGCAGGGCGTCGATTCCGCGGAAGTTGCTCGAGAGAGCCCACATAGAAGACCGTATGATCGTGATCGGGGCCCTGGATCGCCTTGAATTCTGGCAACCAGATGCCTGGAAGCAGTATTTGCAGCAAGCAGAGGCGACGTTGGAAGAAGTCGCCGAAACGCTCGATCTGTAATGTTGATCCCTGTAGCGACCAGATCGGAAGATTCGTCCTACCATCTGCCAGTGATGGTGGAGGAGGTCATCTCCGGACTGGTGAACGATCCCGATGGGGTTTATGTGGATGCTACCATCGGTGGCGGAGGGCACGGCGAAGCCGTCCTTCGCGCACTTGGAGACTCTGGTCACCTGATTGCCTGCGATCGCGACTCGGCGGCACTGAACGAGGCGGGCCGCCGACTGCGCCCGTTTGGCGGGCAGGTGAGCTTTCTCCAGTGCGCGTTTTCCTCCCTCGCCCAGTCGGTGGCCCCACACGTGCGCCGGCACGAGGCGGCCGGCGCAGCCGGGATTCTCGCCGATCTTGGTGTCAGTTCGCACCAGATCGACGAGGCATCCCGGGGGTTCAGCTATCATCAGGACGGCCCGCTCGATATGCGCATGGATCGCAGCACTGGGGTGCCTGCGATCGATTTGCTGCATGGTATCGAGCAGGTCGATCTGATGAGGCTGATCCGAGACTACGGTGAGGAACGGCGGGCGAAATGGATTGCAGCCGCCATCTGCCGGTACCGCGACGAGGGAAAATTGGCAACGACCGGTGACCTTCGCGATGCCGTGGCTTCGACTTCTCCAAAGATGCTGAACAAGACACTGGCCCGTGTGTTTCAGGCTGTGAGAATTGCCGTAAATGCCGAGTTGGACGAATTGAGCGAGTTCGTCGATCGATCTGCAGAGTTACTGGCGCCTGAGGGGCGCCTGGTGGTCATCGCCTATCACTCATTGGAAGATCGAATTGTGAAAACCCGCATGGCACCACGTGTGAAGGGGTGCGTCTGCCCGCCGCGCTTGCCAGCGTGTGTCTGTGGTCTGTTGCCCACCTTCAAGTCACACGGCCGGATGCAAACGGCCACTGCGAAGGAGACTTCCATCAATCCAAGATCGCGAAGCGCAAAGTTGCGGGTTTTTGAAAAGCTGGCCGCCTGATGGACGGAATGATCGGATACATCTGTCGCGTTCTGGCAGTGGCAGGAGTGGTTGGGATGACGACGATCTACGTCTGGAGTAAGGTCGAGTCGGGCGGTGTGGCGCAGAAAATGGCTACGGCGACAGGGCAAATCTCTATCCTGGAGGAGGAGCGCTCCAAGCTCCTGGCAGCGGTAGAGCGCTCCAAGTTGCCTGGTGTTCTGCGTCAGCGCGCCGTCGATGATCTGCACATGATTGCACCCGAATCGCCAGGACAGGTTCTGATCAGATGACAGGCCTCAAGGATCGACCTCATGCGGGTCAACGGCGTTTTCGTGTAGCCCTCGGGTTATTCGGTTGCCTGTGGGCTGTCGTTGCCCTGCGACTCATCGACGTGCAGGCTTTTGGGCATGAGCGCTTCTCAGAGCAGGCGCGGCTGCAACATCAACGACAGATTCAGCTGAGCGCGCGTCGTGGTCCCATCCTTGACCGACAGGGCCGGGAGCTGGCTCTCGATGTTCGCTCTGTTTCGTTCTATTGCCGTCCGCAGCTTGTCGAGGATCCCGAGGCTGTCGCCGCCCATTTTGCCAGATTTCGAGGCACATCGGTCGCGAGTGTTCGCGAACTGATGGACAAGCGGCGTCCCTTCGCCTATCTGTTGCGCCAAGCTGATGAAGAGCAGCTTGCAGCGATCCGCGATCACGAGTTCGCCGGCGTTTTTGAGCAGGAGGAAGTCCGTCGCCTGTATCCGTATGAGCATCTGGCGGCGCAGATGATTGGTTTTACGGGAATTGACAATGATGGTCGCGAAGGTCTCGAACTGGCTCTGGACTATCGGCTGGCCGAGTCAACGGGAGTGGCTCTGACGTCCGTTGACAGTCGTGGACACCAGCTTGCCGATCGGCGTCTCGCCCGACAGCCGGCGCGCAACGGCGCCAGTGTTCAATTGACCATAGATGTCGTGATGCAGGGGATTCTCGAAGAAGAGCTCGTGCGTGCTGTCGAGGAGACAGGCGCAGAAAGTGCCATGGGGATCATTGCCGATCCGCATACGGGCGATCTGTTGGCACTGGCGAGCGTCCCCGTTTTTGACGCCAACGACCCGGGCGATTCACCTGCAGCGCACAGGCGCAATCGTACCATCACCGATCCCTTCGAGCCAGGTTCCACGTTCAAGCCCATTACGCTCGCTGCTGTCCTGGAAGAGGGACGGACGCGTTCGGCGACGCAGGTCTTCTGTGAGCAGGGCGCTTATGTGTTGGCCACGGGTGACACCATTCGCGACACGTCACCACACGGGTGGCTACGACATCTCAGGTCCTGGCGCGCTCGAGCAACATCGGCATGATCAAGCTTGCAGGTGAATTGTCTCGTGCCGATTACTACGACTATCTGCGCCGCTTCGGATTCGGCATACGAACAGGTGTGGGTCTGCCTGCTGAGAGTTCCGGGCTACTGCGCCATGCCAGCGAGTGGTCGGATCGCTCCCTGGAAACGATTGCCATCGGCCAGGAGGTCAGTGTCACGGCTCTGCAACTCGTGCAGGCCTTCGGCGTCATCGCCAATGGTGGCACGCTCATGTCGCCGCGGGTGGTGACAGAGGTGAGGCAGGGGGGGGAGCGTCGCGTCACGGAGACACAGAAGGTGCGGCGCGTGATCTCTGAGAGCACTGCCACTCGTCTGCAGAGAATGCTTGCAGGAGTGGTGACGGATGGGACGGGGAAAGCCGCGGCAATTCCAGGAGTCGAAGTGGCCGGGAAGACCGGCACGGCTCAGCGTGCATTGATCGATGGCGCGGGATATGCCGAGGATGAATACGTCTCATCCTTTGTTGGTTTTGTCCCCGCCACATCGGCGCGTTACCTGTGTCTGGTGGTCATTGAGAACCCCCGCATAGGTAAATACGGAGGAGTCGTTGCGGCTCCCGCCTTTCGCCGTACGATGGAGCGCGTGTTGAAGCTCGACGGCAGCTTGGAGCACAGTGGCGAGGTGGCACAGCTTAGCGCAAGCGCGGGGGCGATGCTCATGCCGGATCTCCGCGGACTGGTCGTGAGTCAAGCAAGACATCATGCCAGTCGTAGAGGTCTTGGGATCCGCTTTGAAGGGGCCGGTTCGTTGGTGATCTCACAACAGCCGGCAGCACGGAGTTTGCAAGAGACCGGTGTCCTGGTGTGCTGGCTCGGAGAAGCGGATGAGATCGCCGGGCCGGATCTACCGAAGGCACCACGGCGCCAATCCGTCTTGCTGCAGAAGTTGTCGCGCGAGCGCCGCCTGGCAGCGCTTGGGCGCTGAGACCGGAGAGCCAATGCGTCTCGGGGAGTTGCTGGCTGGCGAGAATGTACAGATTGAGGGCAGTCTCGATCAGGAGATTCTAGACATCGTGTGCGATTCACGTCAGGTGCAAGGGCACTCACTCTTTGTCGCAATCCGCGGTGGGCAGGAAGTGGACCGACATTCCTTTGTCGGTGACGCTGTCAAACGTGGTGCTGCAGCAATTGTTGTAGAGGATGACATCGACTGTCGGCCAACGACTCGCATCCTCGTCCAAGATAGCCGACGCCTCTTGCCACGACTGGCTAGCCGTTTCCAGGGCGAGCCGTCCAATGAGCTGCAGTGTGTTGGTGTCACCGGTACCAATGGCAAGACGACGACAGCCTGGCTGCTTCACAATATCCAGCAGTCCGCCGGCCAGATCAGTGCCTATATCGGCACGATGGGTTACATCTGCGCCGAGAAGAAAGTAGCCATCGCGAATACGACACCGGAATCACCAACACTTCAACAGCTACTGCGAGATGCTCGAAACCAGGGTGCGACCCGTGTCGCCATGGAGGTCTCGTCCCACGCCCTGGCTCTTCATCGGACCGACGAGATTCAGTTTGCTGCCGCCTTGTTTACGAATCTCACACGTGACCACCTCGACTTCCATGGCACGGTCGAAAGCTATCTCGCAGCCAAGGGACGCCTGTTCGAAGAATTGGATGAGCAAGCGCTAGCTGTGCTGAATCGCGACGATCCGGCCTGGGGCGCGATGGCGGCGCGCACGTCGGCACAGGTGCTCACCTATGCGGTGGAAGATGCCGCGGCTGACGTGCACCCAATTTCAATCAGCGCATCACTATTCGAGACCCGCTGTCGTGTCGCCTGGCCGCAGGGCGAGTTCGAAGTTGTCTCGCCATTGACTGGGCGTTTTAACCTCTCTAACATCATGGCCGCCGTAGCCGGTGGGCTGGCTCTCGGTGTCGAGGCGGATGCATTGTGCGAGGGGATCGCGCAGGCATCCAGAGTCCCCGGACGATTCGAGCGGATTGACGAAGGCCAGTCTTTTGGAGTGCTCGTCGATTATGCTCACACACCCGCAGGTCTGCAGACGTGCCTGGAAGCGGCACGCGAATTGACCCAGGGACGTCTTCTTTGCGTCTTTGGTTGTGGTGGTGATCGCGACGTAGGCAAGCGGCCTCTCATGGGACAGGTTGCTGAGAAATTGGCCGATACGGTCTATCTCACGTCAGACAATCCGCGGAGCGAGTCGCCACAACAGATCCTTGAGCAGATCAAACGGGGCATGGATGATTCCATGTCTGTGCGTGTAGATGCTGACCGCCGGGTTGCGATCGAGACAGCTCTGCACGAAGCTTGTCCAGGTGATGTGGTTGTGATCGCGGGCAAAGGTGATGAGCCATACCAGTTGTTGGCGGATGGCCCGATTGAATTCGATGATCGTCTGATTGCACGTGAAGTGTTGAAGCAGGCAGCGCAGTAGTGGGATCGCCCGTTAGGAGCATGACGCTTGGTGAGGTCGCCCACGTTGCACGCGCTGTGTGGAAGGGAGCGCCGGCATACGATCGTCCCTTTGCAGGTGTTGCAACCGATACAAGGGGTCTGTCCCCCGGCAGCGTTTTCGTTGCCATTGAGGGTGAGAATTTTGATGGACACCGCTTTGTCACAGATGCTTTTCACGGTGGTGCAGTCGCAGCTCTGGTGCAGCACGACCGAGTAGACGATCTTTCGAACGCTACAGCGGATGCCGCGCCGCCCTTGTTGGCTGTTGACGATCCGCTGCGGGCCCTGGGACGTATTGCCCGTCACTATCGGCGCGGGTTTACCGGACCAGTCGTCGGCGTTACTGGTAGTGCCGGAAAGACGACGGCAAAGGAAATGATCGCCGCCGTTCTTGGTTGTCGCTTTCAGGTGCACAAGACGCCGGCGAATGAGAACAATGAATTGGGTGTGCCGCGATCCGTGCTTGGCTTGACAGCCACCCACAATGCGGCAGTATTCGAACTTGCGGCGCGGCATGTTGGAGATATCGCTTATCTTGCCGATGTCGTTCGACCAACGATCGGTGTGTTGCTGAACATTGGCACAGCACACCTGGAGGTATTTAAGTCTGTAGAGAGAGTGGCCAAGGCCAAAGGGGAGCTCCTGGATTCAATCCGGGACGAGTCTTGTGTGGCCTTCGTAAACGTAGACGACTGTGTCATTGCCAGGGGGGCTAAGAGGACAAAGGGGAGACTCCTTGGCTTCGGTCTGAAACGTGAGGGCCATTTTAGTGGGGAGGGACTCGTTCTCGACCAGGAGGGTTGCGGCCATTTCTCTCTACAGCATACCTCGTTTCCTCGCACTCGTTTCCAACTAGCAATACCCGGACGTCACAACGTCTACAACGCCCTGGCAGCGATCGCTGTCGGCGTCGAGTGTGGGATTCCACCAGCTGCAAGTGCCGAAGTGCTCGCCAACTTTTCTCCGGTGGGCATGCGATCGCAATTCTTGCGAAATCGCGGCATCCGTGTTATCAATGATTGTTACAATGCCAATCCCGAGTCGCTGCGTGCTGCGATCGACCTTCTTGTTGACATCGAAGTCGAAGGCCGACGCGTTGCTATCGTCGGTGATATGCTGGAATTGGGCGCTAAGACCGAAGAATTACACCAGGAAGCCGGCCGCTATATGGCCGACCGCCTTGATGTGTTGCTTACCACCGGTTCTGCCAGTCAGGCCCTGGGCGAGGCTGCTCGTGCACAGGGGATGGCGAAGGCTGACGCGCTGCATTTCACGAGTCAGGATGATTTGCTGGATCATGCTCGCCATTTGCTGACCCAGGGTGACACGGTTCTGGTCAAGGCCTCAAGAGGTGTGGGGTTGGAATATGTAGCAGAAGGATTGCTCTCGGACCCAAACTGATCAAAAGTTGTTCGTATACGTCGCCCCACCCCCCCCCGGTGGCGACTCGCCGTCTCCTCCTTCCCAGGTCAGTTGCCTCCCAAGGCAGCTCGACTCACCAGATCTCTCCTGGCCAGCAATGCTGGTCGCTTCAAGTCCAGTTCGATCGGGCGTTTGGATTGTCCACAAGTTCTCCCGCAGAGCGTGCAGCTCGGCAGGTCCTACTCATTGCCGTTGTCCTCGTCGGTATCGGCGTGGTCATGGTGTATAGTTCGAGTTCTGCCCTGGCTGGAAGTCGTTTTCACGATGCGGGTTTTTTCCTCAATCGACAACTCATGCGTGCAGCTTTCGGGCTGTTGATCATGTTTGGGGTCTCTCGTGTGCCTTTGGCCATGTGGCGAGTTCTGGCTCGTCCACTGCTGATCGTTGCCATTGGGTTGCTTGTCCTGGTGCTTCTTTTTGGCGAAGGCAAGGGTGCCCAGCGGTGGTTGCCTTTTCAGTTGCCCCTGGCACAACTCAGATTTCAACCCTCCGAATTCGCCAAGCTGGCACTTGTACTGTATTTGGCAGACGTCATGGTTCGCCATCGCGAAGTGATGACAGACTGGCAACATGGATTGCTGCCCCGCCTCATCATTATTGGGACTGTGCTTGGTCTCATCGTCCTACAACCAGATCTGGGCACGGCGCTGGCCATTGGTACCATCTCCCTGTTGATGTTGTGGATCGGCGGGGCTCGACCTGTCCATTTGGCATGCGTCGGAATTGCCGGGATGCCCGGCGTTTTGCTTTCTGTCTTCTCCTCGCCGTATCAGATGCAGCGGCTACTCACTTTCTTTGGTGAAGCGGATCCACAAGGGGCAGGTTTCCAGATTGCCCAGGCGGAACTGGCACTGGGCAGCGGCGGATTGGTTGGCGTCGGTCTCGGCAACAGTATGCAGAAATACTTCCTGCCCGAACCGCACACGGACTTTGTCTTCGCCTTTGCCGGTGAGGAACTCGGCCTATTCGGCACCATGAGTATCATCGGTCTGTTCATCGCCCTGGCCCTGCATGGCTTCCGTATCGCCGCCGGTGCCCGATCTGATTTCGGTTTCTATACGGCTGCTGGGATCACGATGATGGTTTCCGTGTACGCACTGCTCAATGTCGCCGTTGCCACAGGTCTGGCTCCCACGACGGGCTTGCCACTGCCTTTCATCAGCTATGGTGGATCATCGCTACTGCTGAATCTGTGTGGCCTGGGAATCCTTGCGGCTGTAGCTCGTGAGCAGGAAGACAAGTCTGACGTGAGAGCAGCCCTTTCACCCGTCACGTGGCGACCGACTGCGACTTCAGCCATCAGCCGCCGCCGTCGTCGACGGCTGAATTTCGGTGTGGGCTAGTATGCAGAGCCTACAGACCATGCTTGATAAGGGCCGTTCGTGCCGCGTACACATGATTGGAATTGGTGGCGCCGGGATGGAGCCCCTTGCGCGCCTTTTGCAGCAGGCCGGGCATGTTGTCCAAGGATCAGATCAGGTGGAGAGTGCTCTTGTTGGCTCTTTGCGATCAGCAGGAGTTCACGTTTGGATCGGCGAGCATGACGCAAGTCGAATTGATGGAGCTGATTTCGTCGTCTATTCGGCTGCCGTAGACGTCGCCAATCCAGAGTTGCAGGCGGCGCGGACGCGAACGCCACACGTATGCTCGCGCGCCCAGTTATTGGGCGTCTTGTCGCAACAACGACCGACGATCGCCGTCGCTGGTACCCATGGGAAAACGACGACAGCCAGCATGATTGCCGCTGTCGCCCGCGCCGCCGGTGAGGACCCGGGCGTGGTGATTGGCGGATGGCAGACAGGGACCAGCCAGGCGGCAACAGGGAGCGATGGTTTGCTCGTGGCAGAGGCCGATGAATACGATCGCTCGTTTCTCACCTTGCACCCTATGGGAGCCGTGGTGACGAATATCGACGCCGATCATCATGACACCTATGCCGACGATGACGCTCTCGACATGGCCTTTGCCGGCTTTCTGGGGCAGGCGAGCGAATGGATCGTCACACACGACGAGGCCAGATGCACCAGGGCGGCGAGCTCAGCGACGGCAGCGGTTACTCTCTGTGGCCACAATGAGACGTGCCAAGTTCAGCTTGAGGAAATGAAGGTGGAGGCGGATCACTGTCATTTGCGCGTGCGCGTGGATGGTGACTCGCGGCCGTCTCTGCAGTTGGCTGCCCGCGGCCAGCACAACGTCGACAATGCGCTGACGGTGATCGGCGTGGCGAATCGCATGAACTGGCCGTGGGCTGCGATCGATGATGGGTTGACGAACTTTGCCGGTGTCGACAGACGACTGCAGACCAAGGCGATGATTGGTGGAATTCTCGTCATCGATGACTACGCGCATCACCCGACAGAGGTCGCCGCAGCTTTGCGGTGGGCGCGGCAGACTCAGCGGCGAGTCGTGGCCGTGTTTCAGCCTCACTTGTACTCGCGAACACACCATCTGCAGGCCGAGTTTGTCGAGGCGCTGAGTTTGGCTGATGAGGTCTGGGTTTGTGATATCTATCCGGCCAGAGAAGCACCAATGGAAGGCGTCACATCGAGACTGTTGACTGAGCCATTGCTCAAGTGTCTGCAAACCGTGTTTGAGGAACCTGATGCATCTGTCGCAATCGGCGCTGCCCTCGACAGATGTGCAGACGGTGACTTACTCCTGGTGATGGGAGCCGGCGATATCGGTGATCGACTCGACGCAATCCTCGCTTCTCGGCGCGTAGCGAATCAGGCATAGAATGGCACGTCACTCGAATAAATCCCTCACCTCGACTCATCAAGTGCGACGACTGCGGCGCCGTGTGATGGTCGGCGTCTGTCTGGCGGCCGTGCTCGGTGTCATGGCAACAGCGATATTTGCTGGGCGGGAGGCTCTCAACAAGGCACCCGGCTACGGACTGATTGCACTCGAAGTTCACGGATTGCGCTTGTTGTCTGGTGAGGAGATCCTCGCTGCCAGCGGTTTGCTACCACAGGACAGCATCTTTCATGCGGATCTTGATGAGGTTGCCGCACGAATCAGCCAGCTGGTCTGGGTCCGAAGTGCCCGTGTTGAGCGGCGTCCACCCGATCGTCTTGTGGTAACTCTCCAGGAGCGGCGACGAACGGCGTGGCTCGAATGGCATGGTGAGCTCTTCGGCCTCGATGCGGACGGCGTTGTGCTGCCGCGAGGTCGATTGACGACAGAGGGAGTTGCTGACCTCGACCTGCCGGTGATTCGTCCGCATGAGATTTTGCAGGTCATTGATGTGGATACGACGGCGACTGTGTGGGAACCTGTCGTGGGAGAGATTGTCCCTGAGGGGCACCAGGTGCAAACATTGCTTACCTGGTGGCTGCAAGCAGGCAAGAGCGCGCCGGGACTGATCTCCGAAGTATCTGAGATCCTGCCGCTGGATACCGAATCGTTGAGACTGCGTCTGGTCGCAGACGATCTGGAGGTGCGGCTACCGTTGCACGATGCGGACTGTCTGCAGGCCCTGCTGGGTGTGCTGGTAAGGGTGTACCACGATGTACCCGATGCTGTCTACGTAGACCTGAGATTCCAGGGACAGGCGGTCGTGGGTACGACGCGGACGATTATGGAACGTGGCAACCAACGTGCACAAGATCTCCAGGTCTCCCCTCATGGTTGATGCAGCGGCCGTCCTGGCTGGCGTCGATATCGGCTCGACCATGGTGCGAGTGGTTCTGGCCGAAGCAAGTGGATCTCGTCTTGACGTCATTGGTGTGGGAAGTGCGCCCAGTCTTGGTGTGCGCCATGGCGTGCTGGTTGATGCAGACCGACTCGGTTCCGCCATTCGTCAGGCTGTCGAGCAGGCAAGGGTGGCATCAGGTGTCCACGTTGACCGCGTGACGATTTCGATATCTGGAGAGCATGTAGACGCTCTGCAGAGCCAGGGAGCCGTGGCAGTGGAGGGCAAGGGCGGGACCATCAGCACCATGGATCGCCAGAGCGCGATTGATGCGGCGCGAACGGTAGCCATTCCCTTCGAACGTGAGGTACTGCATGTCCTGCCACGTGATTTTGAGGTAGACGGGCAACAGCGAATTCAGAATCCTGTGGGTATGTCCGGTGTGCGCCTCGGCGCACGTGTTCATATCGTGACAGGCGGAGTGACGGCTGTTCGAAATCTTGTTGCCTGCGTGGAACGAGCCGGGTATCGAGTGGCAGACCTTGTCCTTTCACCCATTGCCGCTGCCCGTGCGTGTTTGTCTGATGACGAACTCGACATGGGGGTTGGGCTCATAGATATCGGTGGCGGAACGGCGGATGTGGTCTGCTTCGAAGAGGGAGCTGTCGTGGATACCTGTATCGTCCCCGTGGGGGGACAACAGGTGACGGGGGATCTGGCCGTATGCCTGCGCACGACATGGAATCATGCCGAGGCTTTGAAACGGCAATTCGCTTTGAGCGAAGACGATTCCTTGCAGGTCGCTCGGGTCGCCGGGGGCTCACCCGAGCGAGTCGCACAGGCAGAGGCATGGGAGATTATCGAAGCGAGGCTGGAGGAACTGTTTGGTCTCGTTTCACGGGGACTTGATCTGCCACAGCGGCCAATCCCACGCGCCGGGTTCGTTCTCACAGGCGGCAGTTGCCAGCTTGAGAAAATGGCAACCGTCGCAGAACGCGTTTTGGGCGCATCGACCCGTATTGCTTCGCCACCAGTTCGTGCAGGCGTCGGTGATGGTCTTGCTCAGCCAGAGTGGTCGACGGCGATGGGTTTGGTGCTGACCGCGCATGACGCTCAGTCCGAAGGTCCAACTCAATTGACCACCCGTTTTGACTCCACTGCGGGCCGTATGCGCTCGTGGTTGGAGGGTTTGCTCTGATCTACGTGTTCCTGCGATCACACAGCAGCACTTGAAATCCACCGAGGGGGAGCTACTACATGACATTTCAGATTATTGACTTTGAATCGTGTGCCAGTATCAAGGTTGTCGGCGTCGGCGGTGCCGGCGGCAACGCGATCAATCGCATGGTGCAGTCTGGCATGCACGGCGTCGAATTCATTGCCGTGAATACGGACAACCAGGATTTAGAAGTATCGGCTGCAGATCATTGCCTGTGCATTGGAGAAAGTGTCACGCGTGGCCTCGGAGCGGGTGCGAAGCCGGAGATCGGGCGGCAATCGATTGAAGAAGACCGCGAGCAGGTGGCGGAGAAACTGGCTGACACAGATCTGGTCTTTATCACGGCAGGTATGGGAGGCGGGACGGGGACCGGCGCGGCGCCCGTGGTCGCTCAGATCGCCAAGGAACAGGGGGCGCTGACGGTTGGTATCGTCACGGAACCTTTCCAGTTCGAAGGATTTCCACGGATGCGCAATGCGCAGGCCGGGATTGCTGAACTGCAGGAGCACGTCGACACCCTCATTGTGATCAAGAATCAGCGATTGCTACAGGTATGCTCGCGGGACACGACCTTGGAAGAAGCCTTCGCCAGAGCAGACGAAGTGCTGTTGCAGGCGACTCGCGGCATCGCTGATCTGATCACGATTCCGGGCATGATCAATCTAGATTTCAATGACGTGAAGACGGTGATCACCGAAGGTGGCGACGCGATCATCGGTGTCGGTGCCCATCGGGGCGAAGGACGAGCCTTGGAAGCGGCGAAGAAGGCCATCAAGAGCCCCTTGATCGAGGAGATATCCATCGACGGCGCCAAGGGGGCACTGATCAATATCTCCGCGAATGCCAATCTGACCCTCTACGAAGCCAATGAGGCGGCTTCTATCATTCAAGAGGCGGCAGGGAGCGAGGCGAATATCATCTTCGGCACTGTAATTGATGAATCCATGGGCGACGAGCTGCGCGTGACCGTGATCGCTACTGGATTTCATCTGGACAAGGATGGAAAGTTTGTTACCCAAGCACAGATGCAGTCGTCTGCCCGTGCAGAAGAAGTCGTTCCCCCTCAGGAAACCGAGCATCGCGCAAGCCGTCCGTTGAGAACGCCGCGTCGGGCGCCGGAAGTGGAGACAAAGGTTGGCGGCGATACGCAGTGGGGTGAGGACCTTGAGTATCCTGCCATCCTGCGCCGAAATGCCGGGTAAGCTTGCGGAATGGTGATTGCGCCCTACTCCGGACGTGGTGATATTTGTCTGTTTGCAAAATCTATGTCCACCAAATGCTTTGATCATAGATACGGTGGCTGAACACGGCTGAAAAAGGAAATCGAGTTGAGTATCTCTGTTGGAATGATCATGGGTAGCCCCTCCGACGAGGAGGTGATGGATAAAGCTGTCGCCATCCTCGATGAAATGGGGATCTCTTACGAGAAGATTGTCTCCTCTGCACATAGAAACCCTGAACGAACTGCCACTTGGGCGAAAGAGGCAGAAGGGCGTGGGATAAAGGTGATCATCGCCGGTGCAGGGCTTGCTGCTGCTCTGCCCGGTGTGGTGGCCGCACATACGCCCTTGCCTGTGATCGGCGTGCCGATCGCCTCTGGGCCGCTCAACGGTGTGGACTCGTTGTACAGTATTGTGCAGATGCCTCCAGGTATTCCCGTTGCGACGGTCGGCATCGATAACACGCGCAACGCGGCTGTGCTCGCTGCCCAGATTCTCGCCTTGCAGGACGAGAGTATTCGTGCGGCGCTGTTGCGCTACCGTGACAAGTGGAATCAGTAGACCGTAGCCAAATCAAACTCGGCGGTACCGCGACATCGCCCGCCGTTCGACCGACTCTCCACAAGGACTTTGACCGACGTGCCTGACCGCCGACGAATTTCCAAGCTGCTCTCACTCATTCTGAGACACCGTCCCGACGAGTTCGGACTCACCATGGATGAGTATGGATACATCCCTTTGGGCGAAGTCGTGGAGGCCGTCCAGCAGCGCTATTCGGCCGTGGCAGAAGAGGATATCCGTACGCTTGTTGAAGACTCACGACAGCGGCGTTTCGAGATTACAGATAACCGGATCAGGGCGCTGTATGCACACAGCTTCTTCGTCGAGATGGATGGCGAGCCCATCGAACCGTCGGAAAGTCTGTATATGATTGCTACGGTGGAAGCGGCGGCGACGATGAAAGAAGGTGGAATTCGTCCCGAGGATCGTTTCTACCTGCACTTGTCGGCAAATCGTGAGGCCGCTGAGTCCAGATCTGGATCGGTAGACAATCCGGCGTTGGTTGAAATACGCGCCGCCGCCGCCGCCGCAGCAGGCGCCCAGTTCTGGGAGCGCGGTGAAGTGCTTTTGACGCGCACGATCGATGCCGAGTTCGTAGGGGAGATCGTCGAGGTTGTCGGCGCACCTCCTCGACGCGATGAAGGTGACGATGACCGACCACGCCGTCCCCGTCGTGATCGTGACGGTGGCCGCCGCTCCGAGGGTGGGGGGCGTCGCGATCGTCCTGAGCGTAGTGGGAGTGGTGGTCAGTCGCCAGCCTCCAACAGCGAGGCCACACAACGGATAGAACCGAAGCCAGAAGAGATGACATTCGGTCGCAGCGCAAAGATCCAGACCGGATCTCGTCGCTGAGACACAGGAGCACTGCCCCATCGCCGGATGCAGTGTCCCTGCAATCAACCAACGCCTCTTACCGACTGACGCTTAAGCCGCTATGGCCCAGTATGAAGTCACTCTTCGCGATTACTGGCGCATTCTTCGTCGGCGCAAGGGGATCGTCGTCTTTACGGCCTTCCTTCTCGGCTTCTTCAGCTTTCTTCTCGCTTCCGTCTGGAAACCGCAGCCGCTGTTTGTGGCGACAGCGAAAGTTCAGATCAATCTCCATCAGAATCTAACCGGGTTATATCTACAAACGATCGCCTACAATTCAGGCGATATGATCGAGACACAACAGACGATCATCACGAGCCAACCCGTGTTGAGGCGGACGGCGACTGAGCTCAAGCTGTTGACGCCGACGACGTCCGGTCCAGATTCGGCACAGATTCTCCAAGACCTCCAGCGAATTATCAAGACGTCCCAGGAGGGCTTCACCAATATCATCGCCGTTGCGGCCAAACATCCGGTTCCTGAACGAGCCAGGGATATGGCCAATACCCTCGCTCGTGTCTATCGCGACTTCGACCATGAACTGAAGAATCAGCAGGCTGTTCGCCACCGCGAGTTCGTCGAGAGGCAGCGGTCCAATGCGCGATCCATCCTGACGCAAGCAGAAGAAGCGGTCCGCCTCTATCGAGAGCAGAGCGAACTGATCTCTCTCGAAAGTCAGGCGAGTGTCAACCTGCAGGGCATGACCACCTCCGAACGCGAAGTTCAGCGTCTCGAGCAGGACCTGAGTGCGATTGAAGTGATGGTCAGTGAGATGGAGGATAGCGGCGGGCTTTCCGAGCGAACGTTGCAGGGAACGTCCGTCCGTCGCACAGGCGAAGCCTTCTTGACCTTGAGTCGCAATCTGAACGAGCAACGACTCCAGCGTGACGCCTTGCTCGTGCAGTTGACTCCAAATCATCCGAATGTCCAGCGTGTTCAGGTAAAGATTGACCAGATCACTCGCGATCTGACCGGTGAGTTGCGACAACGCCGGGAGTCAATGCGTCGTGATCTCGTCTCTGAGCGACAGCGCCTGGTTGGTTTGCGCGAGCAATACAATCTGCTGCCCTCCATGGGACTCGAGTTAAGCCGTCTGCAGCGTGAGGTGGCGATGCGCCAGGAAGTGGTCACCGTCCTGGAGGAATCCTATCAGGAGGCTCTGATCCGCGAAGCGGACAAGGTCGAGGAAGTCTCCGTCCTCGAGTGGGCACTGACCCCGTCGATTCCCACCAATCCTCACCATCCCGCCAGGCGGGCGCTTCTCGGTGTGTTGCTCGGGCTCGTACTGGGTGTTGTTTTCGCCGTTGTCGCCGAAACGCTCGATACGTCAATCGGTACCATCGAAGACGTACAGGAGTATACGGGGACGCAAGTGGTCGGCATCGTGCCTTTTATCAACGTGGATGATGTGCGCGCCTCGTTAGCACACCGTGGTGTCGATGTCTCCGACGATCGTACAGTTCAGCGAAAAGCACAGCTTGTGGCCTATTTCGACCCTATGTCGACATTGGCCGAAACCTATCGAACGCTGCGTACGAATATCGAGTTCGTCAGTGTCGAAAAGGGCGTGCGCTGTATGATGGTGACCAGTTCCATGCACTTCGAGGGAAAATCGACGACCATCGCAAATCTCTCGATGACCATGGCGCAACTTGGAAAGCGTACGTTGCTCGTCGATTGTGATCTGCGTAAGCCGTCTACGGCGCGCTTGTTCGGTCTCGACAAAGAGCCGGGTGTGACAGAGGTCATCGTCGGCAACTACAAGTGGCAGGATGTGGTTCGTACAGTGACCGATATCGTCACCGGTGGGATGGGGATGGAGGATGTGCTGCAGACGCAGGGAATCAGCAACCTGCATATCATCACCAGCGGTGCGATTCCTCCCAATCCCGCGGAGCTTCTGAATTCGCGAAGAATGGACGAATTCCTGAGCGAAATCCGCGACGCCTACGATGTCATTCTTATAGATACACCCCCTGTATTGCACGTGACGGATGCGGCGATTCTCGGGAAGAAGGTGGATGGTGCCCTCATGGTCTACAAGGCCGGTGACGTCGCCCGCACCTCCCTGAAGCGCTCGACCTCTCTGCTACTTGGTGTTGGCGTTGAACTGCTGGGTGTGGTCATCAATGGGATCCGTGCAGATCTGAGTTCCGAATTTCAGGATATTGGTTCCAACGCCTATTACGCCTACGGCTCGGAGATAGCAGCCCCTGAGAGGACCATTGAGCAGAGATTCCGGGACTGGTCCAGGCGCACCCGCAAACGGTTCGGCATTGGCGACGATGAAACCCATGTCCCACCACCAGAGATCTCTGTTGTCGACGACGAAATTGAAGACGATGAAGCTGATTTCGAGGTCCAGGAGGGCAGTGGGCTGGGGCGTCGTCTGGTGACGTATTTGGCGCTCGCCGTCGCCGCAGTGGGTGTCTCGTGGCAGAGCGGTGTTCTGCCCGGCTTGATGGCTGGTGGAGAATCGGACGTCCTACCCACACAGCAGAGCCGCCCCGTCGCTGAGCGCAGAGGAGACGACTCAGTGGTGTCGGAGCGTGACGATCGCGACGTCGTAGAGGAAGCCCCACCTGGCGCTGTGCCATCGACGAGCTTGGTTGAGAGAGCCGCTATCGCACCAACGCCTGTTGAGACGGTAGCGCCCGAACGTCGCCCCGTTGACCGTATCGCCCCCGCACAGGTAGATATGGTCGCGGACACAACCACGCCACTGTTCGAAATCGTCCAGACTTCTCGGTCATACGCCATACGCATTGCCGCGTATCCACCTGGGTCGGTGTGGGGCGCACGAAATCTTGCAGCCCTGCGGCAGCAGGCCGAACCTGTATTCCTCAGCCCTGTGCGCGTTGATGGTGAGCGCTATCTACGCCTCCTGCTCGGACGCTTCGATAGGTGGGATGATGCATTTGGCTACGCAGAGCAGCTGCGCAGCGACGGGGTCATCGAAGAATTCACGATTCTCCATCTGCCATTCGCGGTGCGTGGGGAGGGTGTACTTGCCTCCGACTACACGACGGCTCTTCAAGAGGACGGGGGACTGCTGGCAGGTGCCTTCGCCTCACTCGCTGAAGCGGAACGCTTTGTCGCAGATCCACGCGTCTGGCCACGAGAACAGTAACCGACAGTAACGTGCCTTGCTGACCTCTTCATTCCAGCCTCCCGATCGTGGCAGACAAGGGCCGATGCTGGTTGTGATCGCTTGTGTCTGCGCCGCCCTGTCCGCACTTCTGGGACTTGCTCCGTATCTGGTGGGGGGCGCCATCGCTCTCGGCATCTGCGTCTTCATCATCTGCTTCGTAAGTACGGAAGCAAGTCTCTACGTCCTCATCTTCTCGATGCTTCTGTCTCCCGAGTTCGGTATGGGGGCTCTCGCAGGGCCAAGTTCGACAACCGGTGGACGTGGTGTCACGATCCGCACAGAGGACATGCTCCTCGTCATCATGTGTTTCGCCTGGCTTACCCGCATGGCGGTGCACAAGGAACTGGGGCTGGTACGGCAGACACCATTGAATCAGCCCATCGCCTGGTACACACTGGCCTGTGTTCTGGCCACGGGTATGGGGCTGATCTTCGGTCACGTTGAAGGGATGACAGGGATCTTCTTCGTCCTGAAATACATCGAATACTTTGTCATTTTCTTCCTTGTCTCCAACAATATTCACAGTCGTGATCAGATCCGACGATTCACGATTGCGATGCTCGTCACAACCTTCATTGTGAGCATCGTGGCGATGGTGCAGATACCCATGGGGGGAAGAGTTTCAGCTCCCTTCGAGGGCGATCAAGGGGAGCCTAACACTCTCGGTGGGTATCTACTGTTTACGGGAGCCGTTGCCGGGGGGCTGCTGCTGTCTCTGAAAGAGCGTCGCGTCAGGGGATTGCTGAGGGGATTGCTGATGCTCTCTATCGTCCCTTTCCTGGCCACACTGTCGCGTGGGTCGTATTTGGGGTTGCCCATTGTCTATATCAGCCTCATCGTACTGAAGCGGGGCAATCGCTTTCCTATGATCGCTACGCTGATTGTTCTGATCGCCCTTGGTACGGCAGCGATGCCGCAGACCGTCAAGGACCGAATCCTATACACCTTCAATCAGGGCAAGACCGGTCACTATCGTGTGAGTGTCGGCAATGTGCGACTGGACAGCTCTACGTCCGCCCGCATTGCCAGTTGGCAGGATGCGATCACGGATGCCGCCAAGAGTCCCATCTGGGGGTATGGCGTCACAGGCTACACCTTTCTGGATGCCCAATACCCGCGCACACTTGCAGAAACCGGCCTCATCGGTGTGTACACTTTCGGTTGGCTTGTGATTGCCGTCTATCGCGAATCGTATCGATTTTATCGGCGTACGGAGGATCCTCTGTATCGCGGTCTGTCGATGGGAATGGTGGCAGGTCTGACGGGATTGCTCGTGCACGCAGTAGGAGCCAACACCTTTATTATCGTGCGTATCATGGAGCCATTCTGGCTTACAGCGGGGTTGGTCGTTGCAGCGGCGAAGCTCGAGGAGGAGCAACCAGCCAGGGCTGTTGATGCTTGAGGCCGACGCGACGATGCCACAGCGACAAGGCAGAGAACGTGTGTTGCACGTTATCACGCGTCTGGATCGAGGCGGATCGGCCGAGAACACACTCCTGACCGTCGCTCACCTCGACCCCGAGCGCTATGACATCACGCTCGCCGTGGGACCAAGCGAGGGGCCGATGTCACCGACGCTTGAACTGGCTCAACAAGCGGGTGTGGAGGTTGTTCAGATTCCTCATTTGATTCGAGCACCGAGTCCGTGGCACGACCTGCGCGCTCTGTTGTGTCTATGGCGGGTCTGCCGAGGTTTTGATCTGGTTCATACGCATACCTCCAAGGCGGGGGTGATCGGACGCCTGGCTGCACGGCTGGCCCGTGTCCCGCACACGGTGCACACGCCGCATGGGCACGTCTTCTACGGTTATTACTCATCACCCGTGACGCGTTTTTTCGTCCTGCTTGAGCGCCTGGCCGCCCGTTGGTGTGAGCGGATCGTGGCCCTCACAGATGCGGATCTGGCGGACCATCTGGCCTTCGACGTGGCGCCCGCATCACAGTTCATCGTCATTCACTCAGGTGTCGAGCTACAGGCGTTGGATGCTAGCCAGCAGACGTCCGCCAAAATGCGTGAGTCTCTTGGCATTCCCCAGGATGCCTTTGTGGTGGGAACCCTTGGCCGTCTGACTCAGGTGAAGGGCCAACACGACCTGCTGCGAGCCATGGCCCGCCTGGAAACGTCTCCATGGTTGCTACTGGTTGGAGACGGGGAGGAGGAAGCCAGCTTGCGTCGATTGGCGCAGGAACTCGGAATTTCTCAGCGTGTTGTATTTGCCGGCTGGCGACAGGACACAGGTGATGCCCTTCGGTCTATGGATCTATTCGCATTTCCCTCCCTCAATGAGGGGATGGGCAAAGCCCTCGTTGAGGCGATGTACCTACGGAGGCCTGTGGTTGCGACCCACGTGGGCGGCATACCTCACTTGTTAGAGGACGGACACCATGGCCTTCTCGTCCCCCCTCGATCGGTCCCGCAGTTGGCGCAAGCGATCGATCGGCTGATGAGGGATCGGAATCTTGGACGGCAACTGGGTGAGGCTGCCCATCTACAGGCCCTGTCCTATGGTGTTGCTCCGATGGTCGACAAGATTGATGCACTGTATCGTGAACTCATGGTAGAGGCTGAAATGGCTACCAAAGCATGAGATGTCTTGTTCGCCCACGAGTCTGGCTGCTTGTCAGTGTCTTGCTGACACTCACGTGTGTAGCGCGCGTGCAAGCGGATGCGTTCTCAGCGATGGAGATGGAAGACCCGGAGCTGGTCCTTGATGCCTCGATTCATGTTCATACGCAATACAGCACAGGCCGCAGTGCACTGGCGGATGTTGTTGATGATGCGCGCAGACTTGGCATCGATGTCGTCGTGATCACCGACGATGACTTGCTGGAGGTCAGCTATGGCATCGCGCCCTGGCGAAACTTACTGCGTGTGACGCGCTCCTATCGTTCACTGCTCGGTTCGGATACCCTCGACGAATATCTCACAGAGATAAGAAGGCTCGATGCACTGCATGATGATATCATCGTCATCGATGGGGTTGAGTCAGCCCCATTCTATCATTGGGACGTGGATGTTTTCAATCAGCGAGCCACCGTGGGAGGCTGGAACAAGCATCTGTTAGCCGTGGGATTGGACAATGCGGATGCCTATCGGCATTTGCCAATTCTGGGAGGAGACGGCAACTGGCTGCCCGGCAGACGTTGGCTGCTGCTGTGGCCCATTGCAGGACTTTTGTGGGCCGCCTTGCTCGGCAGCAATCGTAAGAGACTGCGTTCGGTGGTCATCATCATCTGTTGCTTATTCCTGGGAGACAGTCTTGTCTCCGGCCTGCGGTTGCCGCGGTTTCAGCCCTATGACGCCGCCGTCGAAAGTGCTGTTTTTAATGCCTACTTCGATGCGGTGAATCAGTCAGGCGGACTCAGCTTCTGGGCTCACCCGGAGGCGGCGTCCACGATTCCGCCGTTGCAGGTTTTTGGTGGCGTCGCAACGGTTGCCAGTCAGACCCGCCCCCATGCGCAGGACCTGCTCGAAACCTCCGGCTATACGGGCTTTGCTGCGCTGTATGCGGATCATATCACTGCGACCGAACCGGACCAACAGTGGGATCAAACGCTGAGTGCCTATCTGCGCGGAGAGCGGCAACGTCCTGTTTGGGGAACTGGGGAGATCGACTATCACGAGAATGTCACGGGGAATCGTCTGCACGACATCCTTACGGTTCTGCGGGTGAAAGCGCGATCTCGTGGTGGAGTACTGCAGGCTCTAAGAGACGGCGGTAGCTATGCCGTTCGTGGCGGTGACGATCGGCTAAGACTCACTCGGTTTCAGATTCAGTCGGCCGGTGGTGCTGTGGCGAAATCAGGGCAGGTCCTTACGACAGATCAGGAAGCGCGAGTCCTCGTGGACCTGGACAAGGTGAATGGCGTGCGCGAACGGGTCGAGGTCAGGCTGATTCGTGGAGATCGGGACCAAGCTCAGATTGTCGCGCGACTTGAGGGCGTGACGCCTCTGCAAATGGCGCACATCGATGCGCTGCAGAATGGGGAGACAGGATACTATCGCGTGATGGCACGCACAGGCACTTCTACGCTGACGTCCAATCCAATCTTCGTCACCAACACAACTCGCCCCACAGGCCAGTAATGGAGTTGACGAGATGATTGTGACAATCCACCAGCCCCAGTATATGCCCTGGCTGGGATACTTTGACAAAATGGAGATTGCTGACCACTTCATTCTTCTCGATAGCGTCCAGTTCAAGAAGAATGAGTGGCAGAATCGAAATAGAATAAAAACGGCGCAGGGGGCGCAGTGGCTGACCGTTCCCGTGAGTTATGATTTTCCTGCTCGTATTGACGAGGTCGCGACGAATGACCACGTCAACTGGCGTCACAAGCACTGGCAAGCGCTGACGACGAACTATGGCCCCGCGTCAGGATGGCAAGGAGCGAACCTGAGTTTACAAGCCCTGTTCGATACGACGTACGACAGACTTGTAGACATCAATGTGGCGAGCATTGAGTGGCTACGAGGGCAACTTGGTATCTCGACGCCCATGTCATTATCCTCACAGTCGACGGTGAGCGACGATCCGACGCAGCGACTCATCGACTTGTGCTTGCAACAGGAAGCGTCAACGTATCTGTCAGGGCCCGATGGGGCCAAGTACCTTGATAGTTCTCGATTTACCGACCAGGGCATCAAGGTTATCTTTCACGAATATGAGCATCCCGAATACGACCAACTATTCGGAGAGTTCACCTCCCATCTGTCTAGCCTAGATCTCGTTCTCAACCACGGCAGCCGAAGCGCAGATATTGTGCGCTCGGGTCGTCGGTATAGTGGATGATTTCACCCAACCGGTGACGAAATTCTGATGAATATTCTTGCGATTGGTGCTCACCCGGATGATGTCGAATACGGCTGCGCAGGTACGCTTATTCAGCACGTTCAACGCGGAGACAATGTGTATATCATGATTGTCACCGACGGGGCCCAGGGCGGAGATCCTTTGATTCGCCGTGAAGAACAACTCGCCGCTGCAAAAATTATCGGTGCGACAGACACGTTCTTTGGTGACTATGGTGACACTCAATTCGAGTGCCACCAGGAGTCGATTATGGCAATCGAAGCGGTGATCAACAAGACCAACGCCGATTCAGTCTACACTCACTTTGGCGAAGACACGCATCAGGATCATCGACACATTGCCCGTGCCGTTGTGCCGGCGGCTCGATCCGTGCGCAATCTGTTGTTTTTTGAGGGACTCTCGTCTCAACATTTCGACCCGAGTGTCTTCGTGGACATTGGCGATGTGATCCATCAGAAACTTGGTGCTCTGGAGGCGCATGCTTCGCAGATCAGCCGTACAAATATTGAGCAGATGAACATCGTCAATATTGCCCAATCGGCGGCACACTTCCGCGGCATTCAGGGGCGCGTGACCCATGCTGAGGGTTTCGTTCCCGTACGCTATTTCATGTGATTCTTATGTGCAGGAGTATCTCGTGAGTACAGCTGCCACATTGGCCCCCGTACCGATGAATGATCTAGCGCTGCAACATGCAACGATTGCCGCACAGCTTGAGGCGGCGATGGCGCAGACGGTCCAGGAATGTTCGTTTATCCTCGGCCCCGCCGTGGTAGCATTCGAGCAGGCCTATGCGGCCTATTGCGGCGTCGACCACTGTATCGGTGTCAGCAATGGCACTGATGCGCTGACGTTGGCGCTGAAGTGTCTGGATCTGCAGCCTGGTGATGAGGTGATCACGACGCCGCACACTTTTGGTGCCACAGCCGAAGCGGTAGGGCATCTCGGGGCGCAGATTGTCTTTGCTGATGTCGAGGATGAGTATCTTACCCTCGACGCGGCTCGCGTCGCAGAGCGGATCACCGATCGGACCCGAGTCATTCTGCCGGTTCATATCTATGGCCATCCCGCCGATCTTGATCCACTCAGGACGCTCGCCGACGATCACGGTGCACACCTGATTGAGGACGCTGCCCAAGCTCAAGGTGCCCGCTACAAGGGAGATGTCGTGGGGTCGTTGGGAGTGGCGGGTTGCTTCAGTTTCTATCCTGGGAAGAATCTTGGGGCCTATGGTGATGCAGGTGGAATCACCACATCAGATTCTGCTATGGCCACGCGGATACGCTCACTACGCAACCACGGTCAGGTCGCCGGGGGAGCGAAGTTTACCTACGGCGAATTGGGCTACAACCATCGCATGGATGGTCTGCAAGGCGCGGTTTTAGATGTCAAACTGAAACACCTTGAACGTTGGAATGTGCGCCGGCGCGAAATCGCCAAACGCTACGATGAGGGGCTGGCAGGGCTCGATGGTTTGAGCACACCGTCCACGGCTGCTTGGGCGGATCCAGTCTACCATCTCTATGTGATTCGTTGCAACGATCGAGATGCATTGGCCGCGGCATTGAAGGAACGGCAGATCCAGACGGCGGTTCAGTATCCGGTGCCGCTGCATGCGACGACGGCATTTTCTGACTGTGGTGCCGCCGTCGGAGACTTGCCTGTGACGGAGAAGGCCTGCGAACAGATCCTCTCTCTGCCAATCTTCCCAGAGCTCGATGATACGCAAGTCGATCGTGTGATCGAAGCGGTGCGTGACTTCTTTGGGGCTTAGAGGTCACTGGGGATCTATGTCGCGGATGAGCCGACCGCTACCTTGTCCATGATTCCGCATTCTCGACCTACGGTGGGTGATCTGGAGGCTGCCGCCGCGGCGGCTGTCATTCACTCAGGACAATTGGCTCAGGGGCGGCAGGTTGAAGCCTTCGAGGCCGAGACCGCCGAGCGTCTTGGACGACGCCATGCGGTGGCTGTGTCATCGGGAACTGCCGCGTTGATGCTGACCCTGCGCGCCTTGGATGTCAAAGGTGGGCGTGTTCTGCTGCCATCGTACGTGTGCAGCGCCTTGTTGCACGCGGTGCATCATGCCGGTGCGACGGCGGTGCTGGCAGATGTCGACAGGGTGGACGGAAATCTGCACGCCGAACCGGCTGCCACTGATCCTGGCATGCAGGCGGTCGTCATCCCACACCTGTTCGGTCAACCTGCGTCGATCGACAGCTCGAGCTGGGGTGGTGCCGCTGTGGTTGAAGATCTCGCCATGGCGCTGGGCTGTGATGGAGTTGGGACCGCCGGGGTCGCCAGCATTTGTTCGTTCTATGCGACGAAGATGATCACCAGTGGGGGTGAGGGTGGGATGGTCGTCGGCGATGATGACTCACTCATCGATGAGATCAGGTCGTTACGTGAATATGATGGACATGATCCACAGGTGTTGAGGTGGAATGCCAAATTGACAGATGTCAGTGCTGCGATCGGTCGAGTCCAACTTCGTCGTCTCGATGAATTTGTTGCGACGCGTCGAGGGCATGCACACCGATATCACCAGCTCCTGCAAGACACACAACTCACACTACCACCTGTGTCTGAGAGGGCCAATGGTTATCGTTTTGTCGTACAGCTACCAGACCACTGTCGATTGGAGGACGCACTGATCCACATGCGAGACGCTGGCGTCATCTGTCATCGTCCGATCGATCGCCCTCTACATCGTTGGCTGAGAATTGCGGATGCGCAGTTTCCCGCGTCGACCCTCCTGTGGGAGACGTCCATGTCGGTCCCGATCTATCCTTCCATGACGGCCCAGCAACAAGACATCATATGTGCGGCTCTGAGGAAGCTGGTGGGAGGGGGTGCTTCATGAGCGAACAGAGACTGTCTTGGTTTTCCGTAGACCGAATTGTGGTTCTGATCTTCGTCACCTTCCTGGCCAGCAGTGAGGCACAAGAACTGCTGAATCAATCGGGTCTTCGTTGGGCGTATCTGCTGCTGCTGTCGTTTGGCCTGGCGTATGTCATGACGCCCATCATTTACGCCATGGCACATCGCTTTGGTGCTGTTGATATGCCATCGGGTCGCAAAGCACATGCAGTACCCACAGCGCTCTTGGGTGGTGTTGCCCTGTACTTGGCCTTTGCCGCCACGTTGTTACGAAACTTCACCTTTAGTCAGGAGTTGAAGGGCGTCGCCTTGGCGGGTAGTCTCATTTTTCTCGTGGGACTGATCGACGATCTGCGAGAGCTCTCAGCGAAGGTCAAACTTCTCGCCCAATTGGCAGCCGTAGGTATTCTCATTCACTACGGCGTGGTGCTCTCCTTCCTGCCGCCGACGGCATGGGGCATGGCGGCTGAGTGGGCTCTGACTGCTTTCTGGGTCATTGGTATTACGAATGCAGTGAATTTCCTCGATGGTACGGACGGATTGGCCGCTGGGTCGTGTGGTCTCAATGCACTGTTTTTCAGCCTGGTAGCGCTGCAGAACGATCAGCTCTACATGATGTTTCTGACGATGCCAATCGTGGGGGCCTGCCTCGGATTCCTTCTATATAACTTCCGTCCGGGCAAACGAGCCTGGATCTTCCTTGGCGACGCAGGCAGCACATTTCTCGGTTTTACCATGGCCGCAGTGGGTGTGATGGGGGACTGGGGTTCGCACCATGTCGTCGGGCTGATCGTCCCCGTTCTCATTCTGGGCGTTCCCATTTTTGATATGACCTTCACCACCATCATGCGCGTGTATGGCGGCCAGGTTCGCAGCATTCGACAGTGGCTGGATTTCACTGGTCGCGATCACATTCATCACCGTCTCGAGGATCTTCGGATTGGCCGTGTTGGGTCCGTGCTCGTCGTCTACATCGTGACAATCTGGCTGGGCCTATCGGCCTTGGCCCTGGCAGGTTCAACGGGGATGAATGCGGCCTTGCAGGTTGCCCAGTCGGTCGTTGTGTTTCTCCTGCTGGGTTTCTTCATGGTTTTTGTACGACGGCAATACTCTCATCTGGAAGGGCGGGGGGGGCCGGAACACGCAGCTGATGGCGAATCGTCCCCCTGAGTCGCTTGTGCGCCGTCTTGAGCAGCAGGGCTGGCTGCTGGCACTGCTTGTTTTTCTGACGCTGGCTCT
>Ga0233434_1000700_pt1 | contig 36286 bp, 30 predicted proteins | sample SI_122_August201_4_FD_182738 | JGI IMG/M metagenome (GOLD analysis project Ga0233434, IMG submission 182738) | Seawater microbial communities from Saanich Inlet, British Columbia, Canada - SI_122_August2016_120_MG | ecosystem: Environmental > Aquatic > Marine > Inlet | place: Canada: British...
GTGGGGTTACGCGAATAGTTGACAATGGCCTCGTTGGCGATGGTGCTGTTCGGGACGGCCAGATATACGCCATCGGGTTTTCTTAATTCGGTTGAAAACAGACCGATCTGGACCACGGTGCCGGAAGCACTGCCAGCTTCCACATACTCGCCGATCTTGAACGGGCGCAACATCAGCAACATGACCCCGGATGCGATGTTGGATAGCGTGCCTTGTAGGGCCAGACCGACAGCCAGACCGGCGGCACCCAGCAGGGCGATGATACTGGTGGTTTCCACACCGAACTGGTTGAGCACGGCGACCACAACGATGGTCAGAATAGCGACCCGGAAGATGGTTGCCAGGAACGGCACCAATGTGGCGTCCATATTGGGGATACGGCTCAACCACCGCACGGTTGCATTACGCGCCCATCCGGCGATGATCCAACCCACGATCAGCGTGACCACGGCACCCAGAATATCCAGGCCGTATTCGGTGACAATGGGCAGTGCCTTTTCGATGACTTCCGTATTGAATTCCATGGCTTAGGCTCTCCGATTTATTACATGGCGGCTTGAATGCGGCCCAGAGCCTCGGCCACTTTCTCGCGTGTGGCATTGGCTTCGTTCAGGCGTTCGCGTTCGGTTTCAACAACTTCTGGCGGTGCCTTGGCGACAAACTTTTCGTTGCCGAGCTTTTTTGTGAACTTGTCGATGTCGGAATCCAGTTTGGCGATTTCTTTCTCCAGACGGGCTTGTTCCGCAGACAGATCAATCACTTCTGCGATGGGTAGCACAAACGTGGCTTCGTCCACCACCATCTGAACGGCACCTTCGGTAATCTCGGTGACAGCCTCAATAGACTCGATCCGTGCCAGACGCATGATCAGGTCTGAATGCTTACCCATGTTGGCAACCGTAACGTCTGATGCGCCGTGGTAGTGCAGTGGCAGCTTGGCACCCGCAGGCACATTCATTTCGGCACGTGCGGTGCGAATGGCCGTGATCAGACGGACCAACCAGTCCATCTGGGCATTGGCATCCGTATCAACCAACTCATCACCCAGTTCCGGCCAGTTACCAAGGATGAGGCTGTAATCGCGATCCGAATCCAACTGCTGCCAAAGTTCTTCCGTCATATAGGGCATGACCGGGTGCAACAGGTGCAAAAGCTGATCCAGCACCCACGCGGTTGTGGCGCGGGTTTCAATTTTTGCTTCACTGTCATCACCATCCTCGTCGTTTTGCAGGATGGGTTTGGTCAGTTCCAGGTACCAGTCGCAGAACGTACCCCACGTGAAATGATAGAGCACGTCAGCCACATCGTTGTAGCGGTACGATTCAATGGCCTGCGCCGTGCCATCGGTGGCCTCTTTCAGTTTACCGATGATCCAGCGATTCACAGCCAGCTTGGGTAACGCAGGATCGAAACCCGCCACAGGATGGCAGCCGTTCATTTCACAGAACCGCGCTGCATTCCAGATTTTGGTACAGAAATTCCGATTACCTTCAACGCGGCTTTCCGACAGCTTCACGTCGCGGCCTTGGGCTGCTTGTGAGGTCAGCGTAAATCGTAACGCGTCGGCACCGTATTGGTCGATAAGTGCCAGCGGATCAATGATGTTACCTTTGGACTTGGACATCTTCTGGCCGTGTTCGTCACGGACCAGTGCGTGGATGTAAACCGTATGGAACGGGACTTCGCCCATGAATTCCAGCCCCATCATCATCATGCGGGCGACCCAGAAGAACAGAATATCAAACCCGGTGATCAACACATCTGTAGGATAGTAGCGTTCCAGTTCCGGCGTTTGTTCAGGCCAGCCCAGTGTTGAGAACGGCCACAGCGCCGATGAGAACCACGTATCCAAAACATCCGGGTCACGTTCCAATGTGAAGTCGTCATGTCCGAAGAATTCGCGTGCCGCCGCATAGGCTTCTTCTTCGGTCATTTCCACGAAGATTTCGCCGTCCGGGCCAAACCATGCGGGGATCTGATGACCCCACCAGATTTGCCGGGAGATACACCACGGCTGGATATTTCGCATCCATTCGTAATAGGTGTTTTCCCATTGCTTGGGCACGATCTTGGTGCGCCCCTGCTCCACCGCTGTGATGGCGGGGCCGGCCAGTGTCTTGGCGTCCACAAACCACTGGTCCATGAGCCACGGCTCAATCACGACTCCTGAGCGATCACCGTAGGGAATGGTCATGGGGTTGTCTTCAATCTTGTCGAACAGGCCGAGGCTCTCCATTTCTGCTACAACCTTGGTGCGTGCAGCGAACCGATCCATGCCACGATAGGCTTCGGGTACGTTCTCATTCAGGCACGCATTGTGATCAAGAATGTTGATCAGCTTCAGGTTATGACGGCGGCCCACTTCAAAATCATTGAAGTCATGGGCGGGTGTCATCTTAACCGCACCAGAGCCTTTTTCAGGATCGGCGTAATCGTCGGCCACAATGGGGATTACGCGATTAACGATAGGCAGGATACAGTTCTTGCCCACCAGCTTGGCGTAACGTTCATCATCGGGATGAACCGCGATGCCGGTATCGGCCAACATGGTTTCCGGGCGGGTGGTGGCGATGGTGACAAATTTACCGTCCTCACCTTCAATGGGATACTTGAAATACCACAGCTTGCCCACATCTTCGCGTTGTTCCACTTCCAAATCGGAAATGGCGGTGTGCAGTTTTGGGTCCCAGTTGACCAATCGCTTGTCACGGTAGATCAGGCGTTTTTTGAACAGATCCACAAACACCTTGCGCACAGCCTCGGACAGGCCTTCGTCCATGGTAAAGCGCTCGCGTTCCCAATCACACGACGCCCCCAGGCGGCGTAATTGCTTGGTAATGGTGCCACCGGATTCGGCTTTCCAGTTCCAGACGCGCTCAATGAACTTTTCGCGGCCCAGATCGTGGCGGGTCAAACCTTCCTCGGCCATTTGGCGTTCCACGACCATCTGCGTGGCAATACCCGCATGGTCTGTGCCCGGCTGCCACAAGGCATCACGTCCACGCATGCGCTGGTAACGGATCAATATGTCCTGCAACGTGTTGTTGAGGGCGTGGCCCATGTGCAGGCTACCGGTAACGTTGGGGGGCGGGATCACAATGGTATAAGGATCCGCATTATCGCGTTTACCGCTGGCAAAAGCGCCTGACTTTTCCCATTCGTCGTAATGTTTTTGTTCAACCGCGTCCGGTTGATAGCTTTTTTCCAGCACGCCAGAGGTCCTTCGCGACAACGTTATTCAAACGAGCCCTGTATCAATAGAACAAGGGGAACCACGTTTTAACGGTGAGATGGCCGAAGGTCTAGGAATTCCGGGCGAAATCACCCAAAAACTACACAGCTTCCAGCTTAGAATCTGTCGCCGATATCCTGGGCCCGGTTGACCATGAGGTCGATTTCTTTTTTGACCAGGCGTTCGATCAGATACGGCAGGTTGCGATCCAGCCATTCGCGTAACAGCGGGCTGAGCATTTCGCGCACCAGATGTTCCAGCGTGATGTTGGCATCGACGCCAGAATCAGCGACTTTGAAATCACGCCGATCCATAATGGCGCGGGCCAGATCACCCAACAGGTCCGAAGATTGCTGCATGGTGGTGCCGGACATGGTGTCTGCCGGTGCGATCATTGCCTGGGTTAGTTCCAGAATGCTTTGCGGTTCCGGCTCAGGTTCTGGCTCCGGCATTGGTTCCGGTTCGGGTTCTGGTGCAGCTGCCACTTCGGGCTCTGGCTCTGGCTCTGGCTCTGGCTCTGGCTCTGGCTCTGGTTCAGGGCCAGCATCCATGTCGGCCATCAAGGCCGCCATGTCCGGTTCTTCTTCCACCGGCTCCTCAACGGGGGCAGGCGCAGCCTCTTCAGCTGGTGCTTCTGCCTCTTCGCCCTCTTCATCCTCTTGCAGAATACGGCGTATAGACGCCAGGATATCCTCCATCGAGGGTTCTGCGCCGTCTTCGCCTGCTGCTTCTTCTTCGCTCATCAGATCATCGCCCGACTAGTTATTCCGTAAGGGGAATCGATACCACCTTGTAGGCTAATCATAGAAACTTCATGGTTTCCATTTCGTTAAGTCGCAAAACAAATATGTTATGCGGCAATATTACTCACCACATTATTCCCGCGTCACTCCCCCAGCTTATTCCCATTGGCCGCTGCTATCTTCCCCAATCCACAAGTCACGAACCTCATCATAATGTGCGGTCGGGTCATAGAAATCTACAGGCAGCTGTAGATAATGCGCGGTCATTCGGCCCATAGAGGAAAGCAACTGGTACACGGCCACGGCCTCATCATGCTTGGCGCGGGTGTAACTGACCCGTGCATCCAGCAACTCCTGCTCAGCGTCCAGCACATCCAGTACCGTGCGTGATCCAACGGACGCTTCACGCTCCACGCCGTCGAACGCGATTGTGGCAGCCTGAATAGCCGTGCGGAAAGATGATATCTGAGCCTGCGCTGATAACATGTTCTCCCATGCAAGTGATGCTTCTTCGGTAACATTCCGGCGTTGCTGATCGACGATCAGACGTTGTTGGGCAACCTGCTGCTTGGCGGCGCGCAGCCGGGAATAAACCGACCCTGATTGATACAATGGAATATTTACACTGATCATTGCCTCAGTGGAATCAATACGGGTTGATTCCCCGGACGTATTCCAGTCCCGGCTTGTTGATGCGGTGAATTCCACCTCAGGCAGCATTTCACCCCACACAGCATCCACATTGTCGATGGCCGCCCGCTCGTCGTATTGGGAGGAGATAACGTCGGGGTTGTTTAGCACCGCTTCAGTGATGGCGATTTCCTTGGTGTCGGGTGTGCCCGGCGGTAATGCCGGCATTCCTATGGATGCACCCGCAGCTTCGCCCGTCACATTCATATAGGCGGAACGGGCAGCTTCCAGGGTGCTGTGGCTCTGAACCCGATCCGCTGTTGATCTGGCCAGACGCGCTTCGGACTGGTGAACGTCCGTGCGGGTAATCTCGCCAACCTGAAAACGATCCTGTGTCGCTTCTAACTGGCGCTTGTGAACGGCTTCGTTATTGGCGTTTAGTTCCAGCACCGCGGCATCCCGTGCGATATCAAGATAGGCAATGGCGGCACCCAGCAGGATGTCCTGTTCCACGCCGGTTAATTTGGCGCGATCAGCCATGACGTTATTTTCTGCTTCGCTGATTTCCGCCATGGTGCGGCCACCGCGAAACAGGGGCTGTGAAATATCGAGTGAGACGCTTCGTGGTTGGCGGTTCTGTATTTGATCAGACCCGGTTCGCAAAGACGAGTCGTTTTTCTCGTAACCCGCATCACCCGACAACTCAATCGTTGGTCGCCAGTTAGACATGGCCTGCGCCACATCTTCATCGGTGGCGCGCAAAGAGGCCTGCTCAGCGCGCAGAGTGGGATTGTTCAGGTACGCTGCGACCAATGCTTCTTCCATGGTTTGCGCGAAAGCGTCTGATACCGGTACCAACAGCACGCCGCATGCAGCTATTGTGGCAGAGGCCATCAGGTGTTTCAGGAAGGAATTTTTCATCTACGAACTTTCAACCCTCGAACGCTGCTTAAAGACAGCCCCAAATTTATAAGGACAGTTTTCTTGCCCATTTATAGTTAATAAAGGAACAAATCCTCATTGAACGGTCAATAGAGCCACTTTAGTGTTTTACTTCAACAGGTTATCCGCAAGACTTGCGGGGTAGCCAGTCAAACAGTGACGAATCGTAAATAATGATTCGCGCCCTTGGTGCCACAAGGGCTAGTGCCGGGGTATCGTTAAGGCCGCTACAGGCTTCAAAACGAGAACGCCTGATCCGCGGTAAATCCAGGCAATGGCGGTGTTCCGGCTTCGAACACCGCACGCGCGCTAACGGCCCCGTGGAAGTTGCTCATGACCACCGCACTGCCGAGCATGCCGTGGCTTAGGCCACCGACGACGGCAACCAGCCGACCACCTTCTGCCAGTTGGTCTTGGATGGACTGGGGTACTTCTGCGACGGCGCCATCAAAAATGATCAGGTCGTAAGGTGCCTGTTTGGGGTACCCTTCGGAAAGCGCGCCTTCCATAACGGCCACATTGTCGATGCCCAATTCCGATAACGTGGATGAGGCCTGTGCGACCAGTCCGGCATCGCTTTCCACCACCACAACAGCACTGATCATCTTGGCCAGCACGGCGGCGGTGTAACCTGTGGCGCTACCGACCACCAGGGCCACGTCGTCTTCGTTTGGTTCAGCCGTTTGTAACAGGCGTGCCACGACCATGGGTTCCATCAGGTGGCGACCATTACCAACCGGGATGGCTTCGTCCACGTAAGCGACGCCTTTGCGGTCTTCGGGCACAAAAGCTTCCCGCGGCAGGCTTTCCATCGCGGCAATAATGCGTGGGTCCGTAACACGATTGGGCAGGATCTGTGAATCGACCATGTGACGGCGGGCTTTGGCGTAATCCATTTGGTGCTCCATAAACAGACGATGTTCTTAATTTCTTATAGTCCTCTATTGCCCGGAAAACAACGCCCCAGATGCTTTGAAAACAACGTCCTGAGTGAGATTTGCCGGCCGTTTGAAAAGCGCGGCAATTTTCCCGCATCCCCGCTTGACCCGGTCACATAGTTTGACTAAGTTCCGGTGCCCGTCGCGAGGGGATCAGCCTTGTGACAGGTGACCGGTTTATTGCCGGTGGCGCGATGGCGGAGAGGCTACGCAGCGGCCTGCAAAGCCGTGTACACCGGTTCGAATCCGGTTCGCGCCTCCATTCTTTAGTCAGGCTCTGATTAGCTTGGCTCTGATCCGGAGTAGCTCAGTTGGTAGAGCGGCTGACTGTTAATCAGCATGTCGGGGGTTCGAGTCCCTCCTCCGGAGCCAATTTAAGTAAAAAGGGTCAGCCTCAATGGGCTGGCCCTTTTTCGTGCCCGAAAACCTATTTTACAGATGGGAGAAAATGGATATTGTACGAGCGGGGGCTTTGGTTAGGAATGGATCAGGTATGAGTTCGACCGTTAAGCAGGAAATAGAAGTGGGACGTCGGCATGCGCCTGCTGTGGCGTGGCAGACACTATTTTTACTGGTTGGCGTCTATGCCGGATTGGCGGCGTCTACCTATGGTGCCTTCACAGATCAGATACCGGTGTGGGTGGCTGCAATCATCAATACTGTGATCCTGTATGGTACGTATACGGTGGTGCACGAAGGGGTGCATGACAATATTGTGCCGCACAATGCCACGTTTCGGTGGGTGAATATGACAGCCGCCTTTTTGGCCGCTATCCCGATTGTGTTGTTGATCTATCCGCACCGAAAATCGCATATGGTTCATCATACCAAATGTAATACGGAAGAAGATCCGGATATTTACGCCCGTGGCCCTTTCGGTGTTGTTGCGTTCTGGCGCATTCCGATGGCCACACTCAATCAGTTCAATCCGATTTTGCAATATCGGCAATGCATACGATTCAAGGTTACGGATGCCCAACGGCGGGTTTCCATACTGACCTTTGCGGCGTACGCAGCGGTGGCCGTTGGGATCATCCAAATGGGTTATGGTTTTGAGCTGCTGGTCCTGTGGTTCATTCCGTTCCTTATCGGGTACGGAACCATGCTGGTCTTTTTCACATGGATTCCCCACCACCCCCACACGATTACTGGTCGGTACAGAGATACCCGGTGTTCGGTTTGGCCAGGTGGGAACCTGCTGACCCAAGGCCAGAACTATCATTTAATTCACCACATGATGCCGTGGGTTCCCTGGTACCGGTATGAGGCCGTCTTTCTTGAAATCCAGCCGTTGATGGAACAGAACAACGCCCTGATCGATGGCTTCTGGTTGACGCCGATTGATTCTTAAGGTTACGCCTACCGGGAACGCGCGGAGCCACGGGTGGAGCCCGCCATGTTGCCCACATTAGCATTGGTGCTGGGGCCCGAAACCGAGGCCTGACCACCATGGTCATGTTGGCCAGGATGGGTTTCCTGATCAGGTTCGCTGGATTTAGTCAGCTTCTTTTTGAGCTTCTTCATGGCATTTGCCTTTGCCCGTTCACGTGCTTTGGCTTTTGTCATGATTCCTCCGGTTTATCTGTGTAAAAAGTCCGGCGAATCGCCGAGCCTGTAGAAATATACCGCGATACCGCCTTGTTCGGAATAGAAAAATCCCTTTCGCGTTTTGTTAACCATCCCACTTAACGTTCTGGTAAGCGGGATAAGGCCATCATGTGTCTTCATCCTGGACGGGATTCTTGAAAACAGAATGAGATGATCACCATGTCAAATCTTCGAAAGCACGAACGTTACCCCTTGATGGTTCCCATCGAACTTGAGATCAATGGATGGTGTGTTAATGGCGAACTGTTCGATATGTCGGAAAACGGTGCCAAAATCAGGCTCGACCCTGTGGCTGCCATGGGTTTCTCCATGCTGACCGGTGATTCGGGCAAGCTAAAAATCGAAACGTTCAGCGATATTCCGGGCCAAATCGCCTGGATTGATGAGCATTATGTGGGCCTGGTCCTGGAAGAAAACGAAGCCGTTCTCAGCATGATCGCGGTGGAATGTACCCGCATCGCAGAACCCGCCCGCGTCGCTATCTGATCAGGTGGTGGCCTTAAGGGCACGGTTTCTGGCTACGCGTTCGCGGTATAGAATCAGTAACCCTGAGCCAATAATCAAGCCGCCACCCAGTGCTGCGCGCGGCTCAGGCACCTCATCCCAAATGAGCCACCCATAGGCCGTCGCCCACAGGATTACAATGTATTGGATGGGGGCGATCAGCGACATCTCACCAATTCGGAAGGCGGTCACGATGCTGAAAAATGACACCGCAATAATCAACGCCGCAAGTGCCAGCCAGCCCGTACTCAGCACACTGATGTCATTCCAGCCAAACGGGTAGCTGGCGAGCCCGCCCAGAAACACGACCACGGCCGTTGTCATCGTTACCGAGCCTGATGAGATGTGCGGTGCGACCATCCGTGTGCTGGCGTCGCGAAGCGCCACCAGTAAGGCGGCCCCCAAAGGCAACAGAAAAACCGGATTCCAGTCGTCACTACTTGGTGTTGTGACCAACAAGACGCCGATAAACCCGACAAATACGGCGGCCCATCGCCATGGCCCCACTTGTTCGCCAAAGACGAAGCGCGACATGGCGGTTAACAAAATTGGGGACAGGAAAACCAGCGTGGTCGCAGTTGCAATGGGGATCATAAACAAGCTGGTGAGGAACAGGTACGTGGCACCCAATTCGGCTAGTCCGCGCATGAGACACCATTTATGGCACATCTGATGAATACTGATTTCCTGGTGCAACACATACCGGGCGCTCACATATAGAGCCGCCATAAGGAACAGTCCGCGCACAACAATCATTTGGCCTACGGGGACAATGTCGCCCACCCAGCGCATAACAGCATCATTGGTTGCAAGAGCGCTCATGGACAGTGCCATAAGCAGGATGGCTCTTCTATTGGTAGTCATTCGATGTTTGTTTTATCCGTGGAAGTTTGAATCGGGGGGCTAAGGCTTGTGTCAGGCGCCTGGTGGTAGTATTTCCTGAACGCAGACGGCTTCGATAAGGTGATTTCGATTCATATCTGCCAGGTGCGCGCGCTTCTGCTCATTGGTCAGGTGGGCGCCAATTCCCTGATTGAGGGTGAGAACAACGGTGGTGTCGCTCATATCGAGCCAATAGTTTCGGCGTATAAGTTTGTTGGCGGAGTCGCGAGCAAACGGATCGTCCGGGTTCGCGCCAAGATCGGGTTCGAAAAATCGAGACATCTGGGGGTGGCTCCAATAGACATAGGTTTCGTGAACGTGGTATTCACCGATAATTTATCGCAGAGTGTCATGCATACATACTAATATACGGAATTTTCTTGTAGCACAGGTTTATGTGCGAGTCAGGTTGTAGTAGGAACCGCCAAGCATGGCAAAGAAAAGTAAAAAACCTAGTGAACTGTCGTTTGGCATCGGCTTTAAGGTCGTCTTGGCCCTGTTTGTTTTCCTGCCGGTCGTAGCCCTACTGGGTTGGTACTTCCTGTCGGCCGGACTGTCGCTTTCAGGCTCCACTATGACCGCTGAAGAAGCTGTTAAGGCTGGCCTGATCAAAGCGAAGGGGGCGGTTGTCGAAGGCATTGCCAAACGGGCCGGGGATGAAGGTTTTGATATGGGCGCGTTCGACAGCTGTAGAGCTATTGAAGACCAGTACAGAATCCCGCAAGGCTATGTCATGACAGACAGTACCCGCCGTGAACTGGTGGGGTTGAGTGAGGACGCAACGGACGAAGAAACCCAGGAGCGTTGCGTGATCTTTGCCAAGGTTGTGGCGCGAATGGAGCAACTGGCACACCACGACAGGCATGTGTTCGTTTGCCAGGGCGCGGAATTCACCACAGACAAATCAGGCTCATATGTACTGATGGCAGATCCGAATGGAGAAGGCGCGATCGAAGTGAGGAAAGGGGTGAAAAGCCTCATACCGATTGAACAATTTTACCATACCCTGATCAACAAATGGCAGGTGTATAATCTGGGTGATGGATGTATCGTGATTGGTATGTCAAAAGACGGCGTCTTTACGTTTTCTGGCGGTGTTTCCCTGGACAACTAACCGCACAGCGTCCACATGGCCCCAAAGCTCACCGATCTCTTGCGCTGGGCAACACGCCACCCGCCAGGGAAACCCGTTTTATGTTCTGATTGGCATTTCGTATGTGGATAATGCGATACCTATTGGTCTGTTTGATCTGCACGATGAGTGCGTATCCCGTACAGGCATCGTCACCTTGTGAGCCCAGCGGTATCAGACCCTATGTGGATTTCACCGTCGATCCTGGCCAGCCCAGATATCATACCAACAAGAACAAGGGCCAACTGACGAAACTCCAACGTCAAACGATGGGGCAACCCAGTGCCGGATGGCTTCCTATTGGATTGACCCTGACCGAGCGCGGCTTGCAATTTGGCCTGACCATGCGCCAACAACAACTGTCTGATCACTCGTATTGCTCGGAAGTGGCATCTGTGCAGGCATCCCTGTTGTACCACCGCATTGATGTGTATATCGCGCGGGAATACCCCCGCGGCTCATGTCAGTACAATTCGATTGTGGATCATGAACGGCGGCACGTGGGTATCTATCACGATACGCTGGCTGAATTTGCGCCCCGAATCGAAAACACATTCTATGACGTGCTGGGCAAGATGAAGCCTGTTCACAACAATGATCCTGAGCGAGCCTTGCAGCACTATATGGAAAAACTGGAACGTGCAACTGCACCCCTTTTCGATGAATTGGACCGTGTGGCGTCCAGCCGCAATGCCAGCATGGACACACCTGAAAATTATCGGAAAGAGCAGCAATACTGCCTAAGCTGGTAGTCTCTACCGGGGTTTAAGGCCCCTGCCCTTGGCAACAGATTTCTCGCCAAATCGTTCTCTGAGCGAGTCCATGGCTGATTCTACACTCACCCGTCGTGCCCTGTCCGGATCGGCCAGGTCGGCATAGTCCGCATCAGACGCCGGGACCAATTTGGCCACACCGATACCGATAAGCCGAAACTTGCGGCCGTCGGCGACACCTTCGAGCAGGGAGCGACCGGTCTGGTAAAGGTCATCGGCCAACTGGGTGGGAACGGCCAACTGCCGGTTTCGGGTTACCGTCTTGAAGTCCGCGGTTTTCATTTTAAGCGTCACCGTACCGCCACCCGTCGCTGATTTTTTCAGGCGTGTGGACAGCTTGTCGCACAACAACCACAGTTCCCGTGCCAGCACATCTACATCTTCGATATCGTTGTTAAATGTGGTCTCCGTGGAAATGTTCTTCGGCGTGCTGATCGGATCGACGCCTCGGATGTCTCGACCATGTGAGAATTCGTGTAAACGCTTACCCATGGCACCATAGCGCCGCATCAGCTCTGATTCCGAAAATCGTCTGAGCTCTCCAATTTTCGAGATGCCATCCTTTTCCAGGCTGGATCGCAGCGCTTTGCCCACCCCCCAAATAAGGCCCACAGGCTTGTCCTCTAAAAAGTCGAGCGCCTCGTCTTCACCAATGATGGCAAATCCTCTGGGCTTATCCAGGTCGGACGCAATTTTTGCCAACGATTTATTGTAACTGAGGCCGATAGACGCGGTTACGCCGACCTCTTCTTCAATCCGATTAACCAAATTCACCAAGGTTTGCGCCGGGCTGGTGCCATGCAGGGATTCGGTGCCGCGTAAATCCAGGAAAGCCTCATCAATGGACAACGGTTCTACCAGCGGGGTTACCATTTCCATTAAGGTGCGAATCTGTTTACCGGCAGCGCTGTATTTCTTCATATCAGGGGGAATGACCACAGCCTGGGGGCAGCGTTTGAGGGCCTGAAACATCGGCATGGCCGAGCGTACACCAGAAATGCGGGCGATATAACATGCTGCCGACACCACGCCACGCTTGCCACCGCCAACGATTACCGGCTTGCCGCGAATATCCGGATTATCGCGCTTTTCCACCGATGCATAGAAAGCATCACAATCGATGTGGGCAATAGAGAGATCTACCAGTTCAGTATGACTGGTTATTCGGCGGGAATGACAGATTGGGCAGCTTGCGCCCGCCGCTGAACCAACAGCTTCGGGCTCCCACAGTTTTCCACAATCGCGACACAGGTGATGCATAATACCATCAAGATATCACGCGTACCGAAGGAAGGACTACACATCGTGCGAAAAAACGCCATAATTCATGAATGATTCCCCCGTAATGGAAGACTGCGCCTAAAAATATGGCTGACGACCCACAACAAGAAGAAAGCGAAGAAGATCCGCTTGTCATTGCACAGGGCGATATTCGAACGTTGCACCGAACGGTTGAGGCCATTCGTGAAGAACTGGAAAGCCTGCAAGCTGGCAAGGACAACGCTGTTCAGGAAGCCGTTTCATCACGCAATAACGAGGTCAAACAGCTGCATGATACCACGGCTGCTATGCGCCAGTCTCTGGACGACATCAACGCTGAAAAAGCAAAGGCTGTGCAAGAGGCTCACGCCGAATCTGCCGGTGAAATCAGACAGTTGCGTGATACGGTCTCCACGATGCGTGAAGAAATGGATGCCATCATTGTGGGTAAAAGTTCCGCCGTGCAGGACGCTGTATCCAATGGAAATTCCGAAATCAAACAATTACGGGATACGGCGAACCAACTGCGCGACCATTTAGAGCGCGCCGTGGTGGAAAAAGACGAAGCTGTGCAGCAGGTACAGTCTGAACTGAATGACGAAATCAGACAGTTGCGTCAAACGGCGGCATCATTACGTGATGAGTTGGAACTGGAGACTATTCAACATCACGAAAAGTATCAGGAATTGGAGCGTAATACGCGTGATGAAACTCGGCAGCTTCACGAAACAATCGCATCATTACGTGATCGCCTGGAAGAATTGGAAAATCACGAGTCACAATGATATTTTTGCACTATAGTGCTGTGGTGGTTCGTTAAAACTGGTGCGCGGGTGGTGCGCCTATTTGAAAGGCTAGAGTGTTGGCAAGTTCCGGAAAACAAGGTTCGGCCATTCGGCGTCTTGGTTCAGGCAGCAAGGGGAAATCATCATCTTCTGCCGCGACCGGTGATGATGAAAAACCGGCAAGGAAAGGCAAGAAAGTTGCAGATAAGGCTGCGGGCAAATCGGGTGTGAAAAATCTCTCGTCTTCAAAGACGCCGAAGCAGACCGACAACACCGTCGTTCCTATTGCATCGAGCAAACCCATAGAACAAGCTCATGACGCGGCGGCGGGTAAACGCCTTCGCCAGGTGGAAACACTGCTCAGTGTTTCGCACCGGGTTGCTGCCCTGGAATCTCTTGAAGAAATTCTCACAACACTGGTTGATATGACCACGGCGGAACTGGACGCAGATCGTGGCACCCTGTTTCTGAATGATCCGCTGACTGAAGAGCTTTATTCTCGTGTGGCGCAAGGTAACTTCCAGCGCGAAATCAGAATTCTGAACAATACCGGTGTTGCCGGTGCTGTGTTCCAAAGCGGCGTGGGAGAGTTGATCCATGACGCCTACGCGGATGAGCGTTTTAACAGTACGGTTGATAGCGCCTCGGGCTACCACACCGATACGATTGTCTGCGCGCCGGTGCGAACTGTACGGGGCGATGTGATCGGCGTGATCCAGATGCTGAACAAAAATGATGGGTATTTTGACGAAAGCGATCTGGAGCTGTTGGAGGCCATGACCACGCAGGCCACGTTGGCTCTGCAAAGTACCCAGTACGTGGAAAAAATGAAAAAGACCCGGGAACAGGAAATGCATTTCCTGGATCTGGTATCGGATGTGACGTCGGAATTGGAACTGGGTACTCTGTTGCAACGGGTTATGTCAGAGGCCACCCGTATGCTGTCGGCTGATCGCTCTACATTGTTCATCAATGACGAAAAAACCAACGAGTTATTTTCGCGTGTGGCCATGGGTGACACCATTGGCGAGATCAGATTGCCCAATCATTTAGGCATCGCCGGCACCGTGTTTTCCACCGGTGAGACTGTCAACATTCCCTATGCCTATGCAGATCTGCGATTTAATCCGGCGTTCGACAAGAAGACCGGCTATTTTACCCGCTCTATCCTGTGCGTGCCAGTGGCCAACAAAACCGGCAAGGTCATTGGCGTGACACAAGCGCTGAACAAGCGCGGTGGTCCATTTACCGATGAAGATGAACAACGCCTGAAAGCCTTTACGGCTCAGGTCTCCATCGCGCTTGAAAATGCCAAGCTGTTCGACGATGTGCAGAACATGAAAAATTACAACGAGAGCATGCTGGAAAGTATGTCGAACACCGTGATCACCATGGACGAGGATGGTAAGATCGTTACCTGTAACCGGTCCGGCCTTGTATTTTTCGCCGCCGCGGAAGACGAAATTATTGGCCAGATGGCAGATGAGTTTTTCTCTGGGCCCAATGAGTGGGTCATAGACAAGATTAAACAGGTGGATGAAGAGCAGGAAGCCGCGGAGATGATGGATGCGGCCATTGATGTGGATGGCGAGACCATGTCAATCAATGGCACGTTTCTGCCGTTGCTGAGCACTGAAGGTGACCGCCTGGGTTCCATGATTATGGTCGAGGATATCAGCTCGGAAAAGCGCATGAAGTCCACCATGTCACGTTACATGGATCCGGGCATTGCCGATCAGCTTATGGGCGACGGCAAGAGCGAGGATTTTCTGGGTGGTCAAAGCAGCGAGATAACCGTGCTGTTCTCAGACGTGCGCAGCTTTACCACGCTGACGGAATCCCTGGGCGCACAAGGCACGGTGCAGATGCTGAACGAGTATTTTACCATCATGGTGGACATCATCACCCGTGAGGGCGGTATGCTGGACAAGTTCATCGGCGACGCCATCATGGCCGGGTTTGGCATCCCTATTTCCCATGACGATAACGAAGACCGTGCCGTGCGTGCGGCCATTGCCATGATTTCTGAGCTTTGGGAATGGAACGTGGAGCGCGAAGCGCGCGGCGACCTGCCACTCGATCATGGTGTGGGACTGAACACAGGCCTGGTGGTGTCCGGCAATATCGGGTCGCCCAAGCGTATGGATTACACCATGATTGGTGATGGCGTCAATTTGGCGGCCCGTCTTGAATCAGCCTGTAAACAGTATCACGCGCGCGTTCTGATTAGTGAATTTACCCGCGCCAAGTTGAAAGGCACCTACCGGATCCGCGATGTGGATCAGGTTGTGGTGAAGGGTAAGACTGAGCCCGTGGGCGTGTTTGAGGTGCTCGATTATCACAACGAAACCACCTTCCCTAATCTCATGGATACGGTGGGCTATTTCAACGAAGGCGTCGCCAAGTACCGTATCGGCGAGTGGGATGCATCCATCAAGAAATTCAACGAGGCATTGGTGGCTAACCCCAATGACGCTCTGGCCCAGACCTACATTGACCGCAATGAATTGCTGAAATCCGACCCACCCAAAGACTGGGATGGTATCTGGGTTATGACCAGCAAGTAGGCTCTATTACTTCGTGGTTGCGATGAACACGCCGTCCCAGTCTGCTGCGGGCGGGCTTTCCTTGTACTCGGCAATTCGTTCTACGTAGAGATCGCAGACCACATCCATATTGACATCCAGAATCCATGGCCTGTTGTCGTCGCTGCCCAGGTCGCGGATTTCCTCGAGTTTGACAAGCGCCTCGTCGAATTTCTGTGACCGGTACGTTTCCATGAACTCTCGAATTTTGGTCTGGATATTGATGAAGGCAGGATCATTCTTGAGTTCCAGATCACCCATGAGACCGTAGATGTAGGTGCCGGACGTTTTGCCCTTAACCTGAATGAAATCCAGTTCAATGGTGGCCAGACGATCTTCTACGGCGTCATTGGTGGAGGGCCCCAGCACAACGTTCATACCATAGTTTTTGCTCTGGGCTTCCAGGCGGGCCGCCAGGTTCACTGGGTCACCAAGTACAGAATAGTCAAACCGCTGATCGGATCCCATGTTACCCACGACACAGGTCCCGGAGTTCAGGCCCAATCCTACTTTCAGCGGAATGTGTAAGCGGCCCTCTTCCTCGGCCTCTTCTTTCAGGCGCTCATTGAGTGGTCCCATTTCCGCCAGCATCAGCAGTGCCGAAACACAGCCGTTATACTGGTGGTCCTCGTCATTCAGTGGCGCATTCCAAAACGCCATGATGCAGTCACCCATGTATTTATCAATAGTGCCCAGATGGGCCAGAACAACATTGGTCAGTGGCGTCAGCAGTTTGTTAATCAATGAGGTCAGGCCGACGGCATCGAATTGTTCCGAGATCGTTGTAAATCCGCGCACATCACAGAACAGCAACGTCAATTCACGGCTTTCACCGCCCAGTTTCAACTCGTCAGGATTCTCAGCAACCTTGGCAACCATGTCCGGTGACAGGTACTTAGAGAATGCATCTCGGGTCTGGCGGCGCTGGGCTTCTTCGCGGGCGTACCCGGCAAAGGTCAGCGCGGAATACAGCAACAGGATTGAAACCACGGCATACACGGCGTCGAACAACATGCGATGTTCAGTGAACATGTACCACGACGTGCCCCCTGCCCCCGATGCAATCATGATGAAGATAACCGCTGCCCACTTGGCACCGAACCATGGCACCAGGACAATCATCATCAAGCCACCGACAAGGATGAGGGCCAGTTCCGCCACCTGGGCATAATTGGGGCGCTCCAGAAAGTTTTGCTCAAGAATGTTCTCGATAATCTGGGCGTGGACCTCCACCCCGGCAATAATGCCTTCGGTGGGAATGGAGCGAATGTCCAAAAGCCCCACAGCAGACGTACCCACAAGGGCCAGCTTGCCCTTGATTTTATTCGGGTCCACGGTGCCATTGAGAACATCCCGTGCCGAAATGTATTTGGATTGATCGCTTTTGGAGTAATAGGGATACATCCGGCCGATCTTGTCGGTTGGCACCGTCATACCTTTGGCGATGGCCATGGTCTTGATGCCTGCTACGTTGGTTTTCACCACAATGGTCTGGCGACCGGTGGCGAGGCGTAGCATTTCAACAGACAGAGACGGATAAAATTCACCGTCATAGACGAATAGCGATGGTACACGACGAACAATGCCGTCCAGTTCCGGTACCAGTGAGAAGATGCCGTGCCCGCCAAATTTGTGGGCTGCAGCTTGCTCGATAACGGGAATATTGCGAACCAGGGATGTTACATTGGGAATATACTTCTTTGGGTCCGCGCCATTTTTAGTCATCATCATCGCGACAGATTTTTTGACAGGTGGGCCTTTTGCCGCATTATCAAGCTCTTCCCAGTAAGCAGCCTGGCCCAACACAACACGGGTTTGCAGGAGAATGTCAGCAAAAGCCTGATCATTACCGCTCAGGCCCCTGAGCTTTTCTTTTGTCTCATCGTCAAGACCTGCTAGTGAGTCGGCTATATCAGCCGGATTCATTCTATCGGGTTCAGCGAACACCATATTGAAGCCCACCACGCTGACACCCATGACGAACAGATTGCGAACCATATCTGCGACGATGTTGCGGGGCCACGGCCACTGGCCAATTTCGTTCAGGCTGTCTTCGTCCAGATCAATGATAATAACAGGTGATGTACCCGGCGCCGGAATAGGGCGCGGTTGAATTTTTTCAAAGAAATCGAAGGTCTTGTTACGGGCGAATTCAACAGGGAAAGGATCGGCCCAATAGGTGAGCACAAATGCTGTCAGCATCACCAACCCGATCAGGCGGTCAAAGCTGAATGCGCGACGTAAAAACTTCATATCCCCGACCTTATCGTTTTTATTTTTGTAGCATGACCTAACTATCATCTCCACCGGGCTTGTGGGTCAAGGGTTATTGGCGTTTTGTGGATATTGAGCGCGTGGTAAGAGATTCAACCGAAACAACTTTTTAACGATAACATGGCATAAGAAAACACATGAAATCTGCCAGCGTGTGGTCGCTGGCCTATATCCGTATGGAAGGCTTATACTCGACTTATGGTCAAGTCCCCCAATCAGACGTGGATCAAGCCACTGTACAAGAAGCTCGCGCCCATTTTTCGCGAGGTTCTGACCATGTCTGCTTTCATTAATATCATGGCCCTGGCTGGCCCTATCTTCACATTGCAAGTCTATGACCGCGTCGTTCAGCATGCCGGTATCAGCACGCTGGGTGGTTTGGTGGTGGGGATGGCACTGATCGTGTTGTTTGACTATGTGCTCAGGAATTCACGGTCCCGGATCATGCAGACCGTGGCCTTGCGCGTAGATGCCGAGGTCGGGCGTGCGGTGTTTGAGAAATTTACCTCACTGCCCCTCAATGTGCTCGAATCGCGTCCGGCCAACCATTGGCAAGCTATGTTCCGTGATGTGGACACGGTACGGAACACGTTGTCTGGCGCGTCCGCTATTCTGATCTGTGACCTGCCGTTTGCGGTTTTGTTCTTCGGTCTGATTGCTGTGATCGCCACGCCAATCATTTGGGTGCTGGCGATTATCATTCCGATTTTTTTATTCATCACCTATCGTGCGGGCAAGGTTTCCGGTGCAGCCAATTCACAGGAAGCAACCACATCCAAGGACCGTGACAGTCTGATTGCTGAAATGATCAATGGCCGCGCGACGATCAAGGCGCTGGCGTTGGAAGGTGCCATGCGCCCCATGTGGGAAGAGCGCCATGCCACCAATATTGAGCGCGCGATCTTTCGAGGGGGCCGAACAGATGTGTTCACGAACATAGGCCAATCGCTGACCATTATTACAACGATCGCCATGACGTCTTTTGGTGCGTTGATGATTATCAGCCAGGACCTGACCATGGGCGCGTTGATTGCCTCCAACATGCTAATGGGGCGCTTGTTGGGCCCCCTTAACCAGTTGGTGTCACAGTGGCGAACATACAGCAGCTACAATCAGGCCGTTGGTCGGCTGGGCGAAATGTTTGCCATCGAAAGTGAACGCCAGGTCAGCGAAGTTCAGATGTCCAAGCCCAAGGGACGGATTGACTGTTCTAATCTGACGTTTTCGTATGCTGACGGATTACCACCGGTTTGCAACAACATAACCGTGTCGTTTGAAGACGGCGGCATTCACGCACTGGTAGGGCGTAATGGCAGTGGCAAGACCACGTTGCTTAAAATGATTCAGGGGCTGTACCGGCCAAGCAGTGGCCGTGTGCTCATAGACGGCGCTGATATTGCCCAGTTCTCCCGCGTCGAACTGGCGCGTTGGATGGGCTACGTGCCACAGGAAAGCACACTGTTTGCAGGTACGGTGCGTGACAATATTACGCACCGTTATCCTGATGCTACGGATGCTGAAATCATCGAGGCTTCCAAACGGTCGGGTGTGCATGAATTTATTATCGATCTACCCGATGGTTACGGTGCTGATATTGGTGAGGCTGGGCGTCGATTGTCCGGTGGCCAGCGCCAGCGCATCGCCATAGCGCGTGCGTTGATTGGTGACCCATCGGTGCTGCTGCTGGACGAGCCGTCGAGCAGTCTTGATCGTCACGCGGAACAGGAACTACGTGATACCCTGCGCGAGTTGTCGCGTGACCACACCATTATTATTGTGACGCATAGCCCAATTCTGTTGGCCGCCTGTGATAATCTGGTTGCGTTGGATAAGGGCAAGGTCGCCTTGGCTGGTTCTTCAAAAGATATATTGCCTCGGCTGTTTGGAGGAGCCGTGCCCGCTCAAGCAAGCTCGGAGCAGGCGAGTTCGGAGCAGGCGAGTTCGGAGCAGGTAGCAGATGTCCCCACGCCTCCACAACCACAGTCCCCGCCACCGGTATTACCACAATCCAAGGCTCAGGCACCATCGGCCAAGCCTTCGGAGCAAACAGCGCCGATGGCCCGTCCCGCGCTAACCGGGGCGACGCCGAAGCCGGTCGCGGAACCAGCATCCAAGCCTTCCCTCGAACCTGCGCAGAAGCCTACGCTAAAACCTGTGACTAAATCCGGTGTTAAGCCGCTGGGTAAACCACCCACGGCGAAACCGAAGCCTGCCCCTGCCTCTGCCTCACAGGCAGAGGTCTCTCAGGGTGATGCTGCCGGTTCAATTGGTCGCATTGCACCGGCCAAAAAAGAAGTTCCGGTAGAGCGACAAACAAATTTTGAGAAGCCACCTGCACCCCCCACCAGTTCCACTGAGCCAGCGCAGGCAGCGATGCCGGAGGAAAAGAAAGCCCCGCCCCCGCAACCGCAAAAGCCCCCGCAACCGCAAAAAAAGGGCGAAGTCGTCCCCCAGGGCAAGGTGAAAATTGTTCAGCATCTGGAAGGCGGTATCATCGAAGAAATATTTGTTCGCGATGGTGATACTGTTTCTGCCGGTGATCCGCTTATGCATCTGGATCTGGGGTCTGGTGGTACCAATATCGAAGAGCTAAAGGTTCGCGTGGATAACGCGTTGCTGGTGAATGCCAGACTGAATGCTGAGGCCACAGGTGACTTGCTTGAATTTCCAGATGATGTGGCAGAACGTCGCCCGAGTATGGTGGCGACACAACGCCAGACCTATGAAGCAAGGATCAGTGAGCTGGATTCCTCTCTGGGTATTTTGCGCGATCAGATGCGCCAGAAGGAGCTGGAAGTGGACGAATTGTCGGCGCAGAAAAAAGCTATCGCCCGGAATTTCAAATTGGCTGGAGAACGACTGGAGCTATCGGCATCGCTGTTGCAGGAAGGCCTGACAGCCCGAATGGAGCATTTGGAGCTGGAGGCCGAGGTGGAGAGCCTTCAGGGTGAGTTGGAGAGCATCAACCAATCTATCCCCCGCGCCGAATCAGCGGTGGCAGAATCTCAAGGACGTATCGAAGAAGCTGAGCGACGGTTCCGCCGTGAAGCCAAGGAAGAGCTTGGCGAAAACCAGCAAAGCATGAACCGGGTTCAGGAGTTGTTGGGGCAAGCTAATCAACAGGGCGTGCGCGCCGAAATTAAAAGCCCTGCTGACGGGATCGTGCAAAATCTATTATACAATTCGATCGGTGGTGTGGTGCGACCGGGAGAGGCAATTTTGGAAATTGTGCCAACCGGCGAAGCACTGGTTATTGAGGCTCGTCTCAATCCGACAGATCGCGGATACGTGGAACTGGACCAGTTTGCACTGGTGAAAATCTCTACATACGACTTCGCCCGCTATGGTGGGCTTGATGGCAAGGTCATTTCGGTGGCCCCCGATTCCAGTACCGATGAAAATGGGGAGCCGTATTTCAACGTTATTATCGAAACTGATCGCAGCTATCTTGGCGCTGTGGAGGGCGAGTTACCGATCACGCCGGGCATGCAGGCGACTGTCGATATCAAAACGGGAACGCGCTCAGTCGTTGAGTATTTGATCAAACCGGTTCTTAAATTGCAGCATGAAGCATTTCGCGAGCGATGATTCCAGCCGAATGCACACATGTTCTAAAAGAAACTCAGTCTTTTTAAGTCTTTTGCAATACATATCCCGTTAACTATACTCGCAGTAACCGAATCGGTTTAGTGCATTTGATGGTCATGGGGACCTGAAACTGACCCAGGGGGTTAACGGAACACATGTCGTTTGCGACCATCATTGCACTAATCTTGGCTTTCGGGTTGTTCCTGGGCTCTATTGTCATCAGTACCGACAACTATTTAATCTTTGTCAGCGGTGCCAGCTTCGTCATGGTTGTTGGAGGTACGTTGGCCGCCACATTTATATCTTACGAGCCACGTTATGTGTTTCTGGCGCTGAAGCTTATATACCGCATTGCCTTTTCTCCCAAGATTGGCCGTAACGTTCTGAAAACCGAAGTGGGTCGGATCATCAAGTGGGCATACACGGTTCAGAAAAAGGGCCTGCCTGCTTTGGAGGCTGACACCAAGAAAGTCGTTCGTGGAGATCGCTTCCTGAAATTTGGCATCGATATGGTGATCAGTGGCTATACTGGCGATGAGGTCCGTGGGATTTTGACCAACACCATCGAGACGACCTATGGCCGAAACACCGTACAGGTGAACATTCTGAAGAACATGGGGGCGGCGGCGCCCGCGTTTGGCATGATCGGAACGCTGGTTGGCTTGATTATTATGCTCGACAGTATGGGTGGTGACCCGTCCAGTTTGGGTAAAGGTCTGGCCGTCGCTTTGTTGACGACGCTGTACGGTGTTATTTTCGCGCGACTTATTTTGATTCCGGTGGCTGATAAGGTGCACCAGCGCGAACAGATTGTCCGGTTTCGAAACATGCTGCTGGCCGAAGGTCTTGGTCTGCTGGCCGATCGCCGGAACCCGCGGTTTATCCAGGATAAAATGAACAGTTACCTCGACCCGGCAATTCACTTCAATATCGACAAGATGAAGAAGTAATTCTTCAGCCTATCGTCTTTGTTAAGGGCAGAAAAAACGAATGGCCGAATTTGAGCCCCCCAGTGAAGATTGGCTAACCACCTATGCGGACGCCATCACGCTGCTGATGGCGTTCTTTGTCATGCTATTGACCTTTGCTGAGTTCGATATACCGGCCTATCAGGAAGCCGTTGCGGGTATCGCTGAAGAAATTGGCGGCAATTCAAAAGCGGCCAGCCCCATCACGGAAATGCAAATCGAAATCCAGGACGTCATGCTTGAAATGGATGCCAACCAGGTGGTTGACGTTCGCAAGGATGATAAAGGCGTGGTGATTGATCTGGCATCCGGCGCATTCTTCAACAGTGGCACGGCGGATGTTCGCGCCGCGGCAATCCCTGTCTTGGAAAACATCGTCAAAGTGATCAACGCCCCCAACTACGATTTTTATACAATTGAGGCTGAAGGCCACACCGATGATGATCCCATATCCACAAAGCGGTATCCGTCCAATTGGGAACTGTCGGCTGGCCGAGCCTCGGCCATCGTGCGGGTCTTTGCCACGTCAGGCATTTCGCCGGGGCGTATGAAAGCGTCCGGTTACGCGGAAACGCAGCCCAAGGTGCCGAACAGAAATCTGGATGGCACAGCCATCCTGGAGAACCAGTCGGTGAACCGGCGGATTACGATTCACGTCATCCCCATGTCACTGAAGATGAAAGCCAAATACGAAACCGCTATGTTGGAAGCGGCCAAGCTTAGGGAAATGCAGGAAGAAGCAGCAAACCCCGAAGAAGAGGTCGAGCCTACCTCAGCAGATCCTGGTGCAGTGTCTGTATTCGATGGTCAGGAAACTCAGTAAAAACGACTGGACGTCACAAAGTCGTCACAGATTATCAATGGCGTCCAGATCATACATATCAATGCACATACCTTCGCGTGATACAAAGGTGCCGGGCCATACAGCCTTGGCATCAATAGCAATCTGATCCATGAAGTCATCGTAGTGATCCGGTTCGTGGTGGAAGATCGCCAGGCGTTTGACGTCGGCTTCCATACACAGCCTCACACCCTCGTTCCATGTTGAATGCCCCCACCCGATTTTGCTGGGGAATTCTTCTTCGGTATAGGTGCAATCATAAATGACAAGGTCGGCATCTTTGATGATGTTAAAGACGTTCATATCCGTTTCGCCAATAACGTGTTCTGTGTCGGTCACGTAAACAACCGAAAGACCATCAAATTCAATGCGATAAGCGGTGGCGTCATTGGGGTGCCGTAACGGGGCCGTGCGTACGTGAACCTTGTCAGTCAGATCAAATGACTTGCCGGCATCGAAATCGTTAAAGTTAATTTGCGCAACCATGGCTTCGAGGGGAACCGGGAACATGGGATTGTCCATTTGTGCGGACAAAACATTCTCCACACCACCTTTGTCATTCAGGTGGCCCGCCAAAATTTCGATTTTGAGATCCTTGTTGTAAGCAGGAGCGAAGAATGGAAATCCGTTGATATGGTCCCAATGGGTATGGGTCAGCAGAATGTGGAAGTCTTCTGCGCCGGATTTGAGCATTTCGTTGCCTAATTGACGAATCCCGGTGCCTGCATCAAGGATGATGCGATAGCCATCGGCTACCACTTCAATACAACTGGTATTACCCCCATAGCGCATATGGGCCGGTGACGCGCAGGCGATACTCCCTCTCACGCCCCAAAATTTGACACTAAATGTCATATTGCCGCTAACTCGTTATTATTATCGTTCAGTCGTCTTCTCTGGGCGAATTATCGATGTGCTGCTTTGAGATAAAAACAAGTCCATCCAAGTTCGAAAACCAAGCCCGTTTCCCGCTCAGTCTGAACTTTTGTTTGCACAGATACAACCGGGAACTGGCCCAAGCCCCTGATACTCTCTTCATAGCATAAATTGATGGAACATCTAAATAAAATTGGAACACTTCCCACCAACGTAGCAGAAAATTACACAGTGTAGGCGTGACTATTCCGCTATTCTTGGGCTTGTTTAACCCTTATGATTTATTCAGCGACAGAAATATGGGTTTATCCACTATGACAGCCTTCCTCAAATGCCGATCCTCACTGGTTTTGCTGATATGCAGTATTGGGTTGTCAGGCTGTTTCATGCCGGTGCGCTTTGATGCAGAAATCGAGGTTACCCGGACCGGTTATTACTCCATGATTTTTGATGGCTATATCGCCAAAGTGCCGCTTTTTGATGATGTGGTGAAGCAAAAACTCAACGAGATTGAAGAGGCAGAAAAGGCTGAAATACTGGTGAAATCGTTAGTGGTCGACCCGTCAATGACAGAGGCCAGCTACTACAAAAATGGTATATTCAAGGTTCACTGGGAAAAGCAGGGTGATCTTCTGAAATCCAAGTTCATCGCCTTTCTTCGCCGCAACGAAAATATGCTGAGCCTGTGGTACGTTAAGACCGACGGAAAAGTGCATCTGGCCGGTGCTCGGGCCGGTCAGGATCAGCGCAAGCAGCTCCGTGACCTGGGTCTGGATATGATGGGTGAGGTCAGATTGATCACCGATGCCACGGTTGTTGGCCACAACGCCGATGTGGTTAAGGAGTGGCCCAAAAAAGGTCCAAAATTTCAGATGTATACCTGGAAAATCGTCAACATCTTCACACCTTCGCCCAGTTTGACGATTCAGCTGCACGAATAATACGGCGGACACTGATCACCGATCAAAAATTTAAAGGGGGCACAAACCAGATTGTCTGCGCCCCCAAATCCTATTTAACGGTACTACTTCAGGCGCGTCAGCAGCGACGACGTATCCCAGCGGCCGCCGCCGTTGTTCTGTACTTCTGAGTAAAATTGATCGACCAGTGCCGTAACCGGTAACAGGGCGCCGTTGTTCTTGGCTTCGCTCATGGCGATACCCAAATCTTTACGCATCCAGTCAACGGCAAAGCCGTGCTCGAAATGATCATCGATCATAGTTTCGTGGCGGTTGACCATTTGCCACGACCCGGCGGCGCCTTCGGCCAGGACGGCAATCGTTTCGCGCATATCAAGGCCGGCTTTGGTGCCAAAGGCGATACCCTCGGCCAAACCCTGTACAAGACCGGCAATACAGATCTGGTTGACCATTTTGGCCAGTTGGCCGCTGCCGCAATCGCCCAGCAACTGATGCTTGCGTGCGTAGCAGTCGATGACGGGGATTGAACGATCATAATCCGTCTGTTCACCACCAATCATGATGGTGAGCACGCCGTTTTCGGCACCGGCCTGACCGCCCGATACAGGGGCGTCGATAAAGCCGATCCCCTTTTCCTTGGCTGCGGTCGATATCTCACGCGCGACCTCGGCTGAGGCCGTGGTGTGATCGATCAGCAACGTGCCCTCACCCATACCGGCGAGAACACCCATATCGCCGTAGGTGACGCTGCGCAAATCATCATCATTACCCACACACATGCACACCACATCAGCACCTTTAGCGGCTTCAGCGGGTGTTTCAGCATAGCTGCCACCGTGTTCGTCGGCCCATTTTTTGGCTTTTGCGGTGGTACGGTTGTAAACGGTGACTTCGTGACCACCCTTTACCAGATGTCCGGCCATGGGGTAGCCCATAACGCCTAGACCGATAAATGCCGTTTTCATATGTATGTCCTCTTCAATTCTTTATGTCTTCCATAGCAAGTCCCGAAGACTTAGCCACGATTGATAATCCGGTGCCATCATCAGGTAGCCTTCTGGCATGCCCTGTGATGAGAGTAGTGCCGCGTCATAGTGGCTCTCATCCTCCAGAAACGCGGCATGGTAACCTGCCTCGGTTGCGATCAAAACACCAGCCGAATGATCCCATGGTTTCAGCCGAATACCGTACTGCAGGAACTGAATTTCACCTTGCGCCAAGGCCATGTATTCCTGGCCGCAGCAACGCAACCGGGCGTTAAGTGTGGGCAGGTCTGATTGATGGGCGGTTACCAATGCCTGATGGCGTTTACTCAGGCTGGTACCAAGGGATCCTCGAAGGTGTCCAAGCGACTTATCCGCTCCCTGCGCCTCAAGCCTTTTGTCGTTACCCCATACGCCCTGCCCCAGTTGAGCTGAAATCATCACATCGCGGACCGGATCATAAATCCATGCGGCCTGTGTTATGCAGTTCAATCGAAAACTGATGATAATGGCAAAGTGCGGATTACACTTGGTGTAATTTTTCGTACCGTCGAGGGGATCAATAACCCAAACGGGCCCCGGGGCGCTGAGCAATTCGATGAGGGAGGGATCGTCTTCGAACGATTCTTCGCCCAAGGCTTGTGAGCCGGGCACCAGGTCGGTTAATTGCTGAATGAGCTGCTTTTCTGCGGCCAAATCAATCTCTGTTACCACTTCACCGGGTCGTTTTTCATATACCTGATGATCGGAGAGTGCCTGAAATGCGGGCATGATAATGTCACGGGCAACACGCCGGATAATGTGGCTGACGTTATCTGGGGACGGTACTGGGGATGTCATTGGCATAGTATCCGATCGTAACAGCCATAGGCCGAATTCACCAACGCTTGTGCGTGACCGATGATACGGAGATAGTTACCCATAACAATTTAGAAACAGGAGAGCCTCATGGCAGGTGTTGCAGGACGCGTCGCATTGGTAACCGGTGCTGGTAGTGATGGTGGTATTGGCTTCGCCACGGCGCGGTTGTTGAAAGAAGCTGGTGCCCGCGTGGCCATAACCTCGACCACGGACCGTATATTCGATCGCTTGAACGAATTACCCGGCGACAGCAGTGAGGCCTTCGCCGCACCAGCCGATTTGACGGAAACAGCGCAGGTAGAAAAACTGGTGTCTGATGCCACAGCCGCCCTCGGCCCAATCGACATCGTGGTCAACAACGCAGGCATGGTAGAGATCAGCCGGGATGAACCATCCGGGCATCTCCATTCAACCACAGACGAGGGCTGGCGTTATGGGCTGGATATTAACCTGACCAGCTCGTTTCTTGTGACCCGCGCCGTGCTGACAGGCATGATGGAACGCAATTATGGCCGCATCGTGCATATGTCGTCGGTTACAGGCCCCGTTGTGGGAATCCCCGGCAGCGCGGTTTATGGTGCCGCCAAGGCCGGTATGCTGGGCATGGCGAGATCGTTAGCCATTGAGGCCGGTCCCTATAATGTAACAGTGAATTGTATCGGACCGGGGTGGATCAAAACGCCGTCCAGTAGTGATGCCGAAATCGTTGCAGGTGGCTATACGCCAGCCGGGCGACCTGGCACACCGGATGAGATCGGTCACGTGGCTGTATTTCTGGCTAGTGAGGAATCCAGTTATGTCACCGGACAGCTCATTGTTGTGGATGGCGGCAATACCATACAGGAATATAAAGGGCCGCAGTAGAATTTCCTGAAATGTCTAAGACTCTTGAGTCAAGATGTTGAAATGACTCATTGAAATCCTGTCGATTGACATTTCCAAGTCATAATTAAGCGCAACTTTTCTTGTTCCAGACTCTTGAATTAGACTCTTTGATGAATAGTAAGTGGTTGATATAGTTGAAAATAAAGTAAGTTTCGAAAGAAAATTACAGCGCATCACAAAATAAATAAGCGACAATATTTAGACAGTAACGGTGCGACCTGTCACTATATAAAGTGTTTACCATAATATTATGAGTCCTGACACGTGAATGCCATATCCGTGGTATTTGACACACATGAGTTAAACAGTCTAAACAAAGTGTTAACAAGTTTGGACAATTAACTTGGACTCTTAGGTCAGATGACTCCGCAACAGCTTTCCAGCAAAGAACTGCTTTTGAGGACGGGAATTTCCCGGGCCACGCTGAACAACTATATCGCCTTGGGGGTTCTGCCGCGTCCGAACGTGAAAACACCCGACCAAGGTGATGGCCGAGCCAAGCGGTTGGGGTACTTCCCAGCCAGTGCCGTCGATGTGGTCGCCAGGATAAAAAGTCTCAAGGGAGAGGGAATGAGTATGAGTGAAATCAGGAATGTGCTGGGCAGCACGTCAAACGAAGGGTCGGTAATAACCGATTTCCCCACATCGCCCCTGCATTCGGCGGTGCAACAGGATACATCAGAACCGAAGGGGGCTGAGCAGATGAAGCAGGCCGCCCTGCCCCGGTCGACACCGAATGGTATGAATCTGGATTCCGTGTCCGGACCTGCATATATGGTCAACAATCAGTTTGAGTTGGAATGGGTCAATGGCCCGGCCAATGATGAATTGTTTGGACTGACAAACGGATTATCGGAAGACATTAGGGAGTGTAGTGTCTTTCCTCTGATATTTGAGCACGACCGTGTCAATTTAGCGACTGACCGGGATGAGATTGTCCGATTCCATGTGATGGCGGCGAAAAGCCGAATCCCACGTGCCAAGCTGTACACGCTCGGCGCGCAAATGAATGGCGAACATGTTGAAGCTTTATTGCAGGTCTACGATGAGGTGGAGGATGCCGACCGGGCGACCTTACTACAGACCAAGGTTAATATGGCCCCAGCCGGTTCACCGGATGAATGGCATACCATTTTTGCATCGTTCTTTCGTGAAGGCGTGTTTTTCACTTATGAGCCTTCGGAAAGCCCCAGCGAGGCGTTAATTGAACTCCTTGGCCGTCGTGACATTGTTATCCGTGAACTGTTAAAGCGTCGGCGCCCCTATTTGACGCCACTGGCTGTCATGGTCGCTGATATTCAAAACTCCGTCAAAATTTGCGCTGAACTACCGCCTGAGGAATACTTCGAACTGATCAATCAGATTTGGTCAACGATGGAGCCTATTTTACGAAAATACCATGCGACGCATGGCAAACACGTGGGCGATGGTTTGTTGTGCTATTTCTTCCCGCAACCGGACTGCAACTACATTCTGAATGCTGTCCACTGTTCACTGGAGATGCAGGAAGCCATGCAGGGCATCAATAGCCAGTGGCGTGCGCGAAAGAACTGGACCAATGAGCTGATGTTAAATATTGGGGTTGATGAAGGTCAGGAGTGGTTCGGGGCCTATCAAACCAACACTCACCTCGAGTTCACCGTTCTCGGTGACACCGTTAACCGCGGTGGGCGGTTGAGCGATTTTGCCAGCGGTGGAACGGTTTGGGCATCGAAAAACCTGGTCGGACAATTAACCCAGAGCGAACGTGAGGCGGTGCGTTACGGTGTTCACCGCACCAATGGCGAGGGTGATAAAATTTTTGTTGATGCAACATTCTCAAGGATTTCGAACCTGGTCAATCTTGAGCTACCACAGAATCAGAAGTTGATGGATTTGGGCTCGCTTCCCGTAACCGAGATTACAGGCATTATCGCGCCTGTGTGATCAGGGCGAATAGCATGGATGTACGCCCCTATTTCATTACGTATGAGATTTGGATAGAATAGAGGGAGCCAATCGTCTTCCAACATTATATGAAGTAATCGCGCGATGCCTGATGGTCGTGAACCAACTGAGATCAGGGTTATCCCTTCCCTAACGGAGATTTCAGCCGCTGAATGGGACGCCTGCGCTGGTCTGGAAAATCCCACGGTAAGCCATGCATTTTTGTCCAGCATGGAAGATAGCGGATCGGTAACGGCCGAAACCGGCTGGCAGCCACAGCATCTGTGTGTGTTTGATGGGGCCAAGGGACATGATACCGGCAAACTAGCTGCCGCCGTGCCGCTTTACTTAAAAAACAACTCCTACGGCGAGTACGTTTTCGATTGGGGCTGGGCGGATGCTTATGAGCGCGCCGGTGGGCGGTATTACCCCAAGCTGCAATGTTCGATTCCCTTTACGCCTGTGACCGGTCCGCGTCTTTTGATCAGACCGGATGCAGATCCATCGCTCATGGATGTTTTGACGGCAGGCATGATGCAGTTGTGTGATCGAAACGGTATCTCGTCTGTACATGTGACGTTCCTGCCCGAAGACCAGTGGCAACACATGGGCAGCCAGGACTGGTTGCTCCGCACCGGTGAGCAGTTTCATTGGTTAAACAATGACTATGAAACCTTCGATGATTTTTTGGGCGCGCTGTCTTCGCGTAAACGCAAGAATATCAAGAAAGAACGGAAAAAGGTTGTGGAGCAAGGATTGGATATCCGCGTGCTCAGTGGCGACGATCTGAGTGAGGACGCATGGGACGCTTTCTATGGGTTTTATTGCAACACGTCGGATCGCAAATGGGGGCAAGCCTATCTGAGCAGGGAATTTTTCTCTCTGTTGTCCGAGCGTATGGCCGACAGGATCGCGCTGGTCATGGCGTATGACGGAAATGTGGCCGTGGCTGGTGCTCTCAATATTGTAGGGTCAGATGCCATCTTTGGTCGGAATTGGGGTTGCCTCGCCGATTACAAGTTCCTGCATTTTGAGCTTTGCTACTATCAAGCTATTGAATTCGCTATTCGTCATGGTTTACAGCGGGTTGAAGCCGGTGCTCAAGGCCCGCATAAATTACAGCGGGGCTACCTGCCTACCCACACCTACAGTGCGCACTGGATTCGTGATCCGGGGTTGCGGGGTGCGATCGAAGATTATCTTGAACGTGAGCGGGGCCAGGTGGACGGCGAAATTCGCTACCTGGAAAAACACTCGCCCTTTCGTACAGAGAGTGATTAATTTACGCAATATTAACCACGTTGCGCCCATAATGCTGCATGAAGATTTTGAACTACCGTACCGTCTTGATAGCGGTTTTTATGACGGTACTTGCCCTGTTGAGTACGATATGGAACCCGCCATCAGCAGAGGCGCGCGCTGAATGTGGTCGTATCAACCGCGTTGTGGGTCAGAGTATTCTGGTCAACACCTGTGGCGTATGTCGAAGTATTCAGGTCATAAAAGATCGTACCGGTAACGCCCTGCCCGCCATGCGCACATTCGTGCTGAACGGAGGGGAACAATTCCCCCTGCCCTTCAAGGGAACCGGTGGAACGCGCATTACAATTGACGCGCCGTGCCGTGAGAATACGACACTGGATAATATTAACGAGCGTGACGTGGCCCAGGCGCTGAAACAATGCGTCTTTCCCATGAAAACAGACCGTGGGGTTGTTCTGGTCAACGGTTGCACCAAATGCCGCGCCGTGGTTGTGGAACGCCGCTACTTGGATGGCCGTCAGGTCCACAAATCATACGCCATGAAGGGTAAAAGCGTGCTCACCTTCGCTGACGAAGGGGCAATCTCTGCAAAAATCACCAACGATGCGGCGTGCCGCCTATAAACCGCTAACCTGTATACTGCAGACGCTTTTCTCTACTTCTTCACCACAGCGGGTACTTTGACCTTCTTGCGTTTGACCGGTAGTTTTTTGTCTTCTTCCGGATAGCTGAACACGATCTTGCCATCTTCTACCTTGACCACGACCACACCACCCTTGGTCAGGCGACCGAACAGCAGTTCTTCGGCCATAGGCTTCTTGATGTGTTCCTGAATGACACGGCTCAAAGGTCGTGCACCGAACATCTTGTCGTAGCCTTTCTTGGCCAGCCATTCCCGGGCGCCGTCTGTCAGTTCGATCATGACATTCTTGTCGTCCAGTTGAAGTTCCAGCTCCATCACGAACTTGTCCACCACACGCGACACGACTTCCGGTGCCAACGAGGCAAACCCGATAATGGAATCCAGGCGGTTGCGGAATTCCGGCGTAAACATTTTTTCGATGGCTTCGGTATCGTCACCAATACGCATATCACGCTCGAAGCCCAATGGTGCCTTGGCCATGTCGGCGGCGCCGGCATTGGTGGTCATGATCAGCACAACGTTACGGAAGTCGATGCTCTTGCCGTTATGATCGGTCAGCTTGCCATGATCCATGACCTGCAACAGAATATTGAACAGATCGGGATGGGCTTTTTCAATTTCATCCAGCAACAGAACCACATGCGGGTTCTGGTCCACGGCATCGGTGAGCAAGCCGCCCTGATCGAACCCCACATAGCCCGGCGGTGCGCCAATCAGGCGGGAAATGGAATGCCGTTCCATGTATTCAGACATATCAAAACGGACCAGTTCCACGCCCATGATGAGCGCTAGCTGGCGGGCCACTTCGGTCTTACCAACGCCGGTGGGGCCCGAGAAAAGATACGATCCGATGGGTTTGTGCGGTTCGCGCAATCCGGCGCGAGCCAGCTTGATGGCACTGGACAGTTCTTCTATGGCGTTATTCTGGCCGAACACCACGGTCTTCAGATCACGCTCAAGCGTCTTCAGGGATTCACGGTCATCGGTGGATACAGACTTGGGTGGAATGCGGGCGATCTTGGCGACCACGTTTTCTACGTCTTTGATGGTCACTGTCTTGCGGCGTTTATTGGCGGGCAGCAGCATACGTGACGCGCCCACTTCATCAATGATGTCGATGGCTTTGTCGGGTAATTTGCGATCCGAGATATAACGTGCCGACAGATCAACGGCCGCCTTAAGTGCCTCGGCTGTATAGCGAACCTTATGGAAGTCTTCGAAATAAGGTTTCAGCCCTTTCAGGATTTTCACGGTATCATCGATAGATGGCTCGTAAACGTCGATCTTCTGGAAACGGCGAACCAGGGCGCGGTCTTTTTCAAAATACCCCCGGTATTCCTTATAGGTGGTTGATCCCATACAGCGTAGCTGGCCATTTTGCAGGGCAGGTTTCAGGATGTTTGATGCATCCATGGACCCACCAGACGTGGCACCCGCACCGATAATAGTGTGAATTTCATCGATGAACAGGACGGCACCATCTATGTTTTCCAGTTCTTTCATGACGTTCTTCAGGCGTTCTTCGAAGTCGCCCCGGTACCGGGTTCCGGCCAACAGTGCGCCCATATCCAGCGAGTAGATCGTGTTATTCAGCAAGACTTCTGGCACATCGCCTTCAACAATACGTTTGGCCAGACCTTCGGCGATGGCCGTTTTGCCAACGCCCGGATCACCCACATAAAGCGGGTTGTTCTTGCTACGGCGGCACAGGATTTGAATGGTGCGATCGACCTCTTCCTGGCGACCGATCAGCGGATCAACGCGACCTTCGCTGGCCTTTGCGTTGAGATCAACACAATAGGCCTCAAGGGCTTCCTTGCCGGAGCGGGCACCTTCACCACCCTCCTCGCCTTCCTCGGCACCGCTGATGGTGCGGGTTTCGGATTTACCCGGCACCTTGGCTATACCGTGCGAGATATAGTTGACGGCATCCAGCCGCGTCATTTCCTGAATTTGCAGAAAATAAACCGCATGGCTTTCCCGTTCGGAAAACAGGGCGACCAGAATATTGGCACCAGTGACTTCTTCGCGGCCCGATGATTGCACATGGATAACGGCGCGCTGCACAACGCGCTGGAATCCGGCGGTAGGTTTGGGCTCGGATACACGATCAATGGTGATGTCTTCGTATTCAGAATCCACAAATTCAAGCAAGCCATCGCGCATGGCTTCCACGTCAACGCCACAGGCATTGAACACGGACATGGCATCCGGGTCATCGGCAAGCGACAACAACAGGTGCTCAAGCGTGGCATACTCGTGATGTCGCTCCGTTGCGTAAGCAAGAGCCCGGTGCAAGGTCTGTTCCAGATTTCGCGATAACATGGCGTTTATCCTTTAGCCTTCTGCGTGTTCATTCGTCGTCTTGACCGTCATCATCTTTTTCGATGGTGCATTGTAGTGGATGCTGGTTTTGGCGGGCCATATCCATGACCTGTGTTACTTTGGTCTCTGCCACCTCGTAGGTGAAAATACCGCAGATGCCGACACCGCGCTGATGCACATGCAGCATGATCTGTGTGGCTTCGTCATGTGATTTTCGGAAAAAGCCTTCCAACACATGAATGACAAATTCCATGGGCGTGTAGTCATCATTAAGCATGAGGACTTTGTACATGGATGGTTTCTTTGTTTTGGGTCGCGATTTCAGCGCCACGCCAACGTCTGAATCATCATCAATGTGTTCAGGCGGCCTTGGAGCCTTTGGGTCTTTGGGGCCGGTCATGGCCGTTGTGTCGTTATCAGCCATGTTTTTCAAGGTACCGCGTCCGTAAATGTCTATTTTAAGCATACGCATATGATATAGGTTGATCAGGGCATGGGTCAAAGGGCGCAACGGTGAAATTTGATCAAATCCACGTGCAGGCAAACATTTTGTGGGCTACATGTAGGTATGCCACAGCAATATCACAACGTTTCAGAGAGGTTTGTCGGAATGATCCCAAAATATCTTCGCAATTTCAGATGCTTGGCGATGGCCATTCCATTGGTTGTTCTGTCAGTCATGTATTCGCTCGAGGTGCACGCCCTTGATCTGAACCCGCTTACTATAATCAAAGATGCCCTTGAGACCGTGGTTGAGGACCGAAGTATTGAAAACATCGCCACGGATACGCGAATCAAGACAGAAATCACAGCGGATGTGGTGGAAAAGATGGGTAGCGATGTCATATCCATCAATTCAGATGTTTATGAACAGGAAGTCATGCTGACCGGTATTGTAGAAAACGCCAGCCAGCGTGATGACGCGGCGGCAATTGTCCGTACGATCGCCGGTGTTAAGCAGCTCTACAATGAGATTTTGATCAAATCAGACCTGGAACAAGAACAGGGTGCCGTTGAAAAATGGGTCGATGACACCATCATAGAAACCAAGATCAACGCGCAACTGCTGGATGCCAAGGGCGTAAATGTAACGAATTTCCGATATCGCTCTGTGGCGGGTCACGTGTTTCTGTTTGGCCGTGCGTTGTCAGCACCTGAGAATGCCAAGGCCACCGAGATTGCCAGCGGTATCGAAAATGTGCGATCTGTGGCAAATTTGGTGAAAGTTCGATCCCTGTTGGAAGACTAGGGTCCGAAAAACAAAACGCCCGACGGTGGGGAGGACACCATCGGGCGTTTGTTATTAGGCTGGCCGGTTAGAGCGCGATCGTTTCAACAGGATCACATGGTAATTCTTTTGAAACGTGAATCGCCCTCACAAATCAGACCTGCCCTTTAATGGCATCAAGCTGCGTGTTTTGAGAGCTGTGCGACCGTCTCATTTACCCGTGAAGCCAAAGGCTTAGCGGATGTTTCAGCAAGTTTGATGCTCATTTCGTGCAGACTCTGTGTTTCGGCAACAACAGCGTCATAAGATGATTTAGCTGCTTTGTTGTTCAATGCAACCACGTCGTCTACCGTGGTGCAGGCCATCAGTTCTTTAGTTGAAGAAACGCCCTGCTCGACCGTTTTACTGGCAAATGTGCTCCAGGCAACATTCAGGTCCTGTACACCGGTGACCCAGAGGTTGGATGCTTCCACAACAGCGTCGAAGTTGTCTTTATGAAAAGCAAAAACGCCTTTATAGCCTTTGAACGCTTTTGCGCCGGCTTTGGTTGCGGCTTCTACAGCCTCCGCCATCTGTGATTCAACCTTTGAAGTGGTGGGTTTTACTTCAGTTTCGGCTTTGGGAGCCGCTTGAGGTGTCTTTTTGGTAGCAGTCATTTCCGTAACTCCGATTTATGTCTGTTCGATGCGGA
>Ga0233434_1000701_pt1 | contig 36261 bp, 31 predicted proteins | sample SI_122_August201_4_FD_182738 | JGI IMG/M metagenome (GOLD analysis project Ga0233434, IMG submission 182738) | Seawater microbial communities from Saanich Inlet, British Columbia, Canada - SI_122_August2016_120_MG | ecosystem: Environmental > Aquatic > Marine > Inlet | place: Canada: British...
GTGGCGGGTTCGATAGAGACTGAGTGGTGGGCCCGGCAGGACTCGAACCTGCGACCAGACCGTTATGAGCGGCCGGCTCTAACCAGCTGAGCTACAGGCCCACCGTGCCGTCTGTTTACCCAAAATCGAGCAACGCGGCAATGCATTAAAAAAGGCCGGGTTTGTGGCCCGGCCTTTTATTCTTTCTTCGACTTGCTCCCTAATAGTCCAGGAAGCTGCGAAGTTTGCGAGACCGGCTTGGGTGCTTCAGTTTCCTGAGTGCCTTGGCTTCGATCTGCCGTATTCGTTCACGGGTCACGCTGAACTGCTGGCCCACTTCTTCCAGTGTATGATCGGTGTTCATGCCGATGCCGAAGCGCATGCGCAGCACGCGTTCTTCACGGGGGGTTAGTGATGCCAGAACCCGCGTCGTTGTTTCACGCAGGTTTGCCTGAATGGCAGCGTCCAATGGCTGGACCGCATTCTTGTCTTCGATGAAATCACCCAGGTGGCTGTCTTCTTCGTCGCCGATGGGTGTTTCCAGAGAAATAGGCTCTTTAGCGATCTTCAGGACCTTGCGCACTTTTTCAAGCGGCATGGACAGCTTCACGGCCAATTCTTCCGGTGTGGGCTCGCGACCGATTTCATGCAACATCTGACGCGAGGTACGCACCAGTTTGTTGATGGTTTCGATCATGTGAACCGGAATACGGATAGTTCTGGCCTGATCGGCGATAGAGCGCGTGATGGCCTGTCGAATCCACCATGTGGCATACGTGGAGAACTTGTAGCCACGGCGATATTCAAACTTGTCCACTGCCTTCATCAGGCCGATGTTGCCTTCCTGAATCAAATCCAGGAATTGCAGGCCGCGATTGGTGTATTTTTTGGCAATGGAAATCACCAGGCGCAGGTTGGCCTCGATCATTTCTTTCTTTGCCTTGCCGGCTTCGCGCTCACCTTTTTGAACCACACCAACAACACGGCGGAATTCTTTGATCGGCAGGCCAGATTTCTGAGACACCTCGCCGATGGTTTCGCGAATGGATTCAATGTCGTTCTGAGACTTGGACGCAAATTTCTCCCAAGCCTTGCTGTTACCGGAAACCCGTTCCAACCAGCCCGGATCAAGCTCGTGACCGAAATACTGATCAAGAAAGTCTTCGCGCTTCACCCGGCATGATGTAGCCAGACGCAGCAGCTTGCCCTCAAGGCTCAGAAGCTGGCGATTCAAATTGTAAAGCTGCTCGATCAACTGCTCGATCCGCAAGTTGTTCAGATGCACGCCTTCCATCATGTCGATCAGCTCATGGCGCAGTTTTTCATACCGCTTTTCTGCTGCCGGTTTTACGTCACCACCAGCTTGTAAAATATCGAGGCGTTTGTCCTGGGCACGGTGCAGGCGTTTGTATGTTTTGGTGATCAGTTCAAAGGTTTCAATGACCTGTGGGGTCAGTTTGGCTTCCAGCACAGCCAGTGACATGTTGACTTCTTCGCTGTCGTCTTCGTCATCGTCACTGCCGCCGCCTTCCTCACCGTCTTCACCTTTGGCTTTGTCGCCGTCGGCCTTCTTTTCTTCTTTGGGCTTTTCAATCTCAGGTATCTTAACAGCGGGCGCTGCAACAGCGGGTTTTGCTTCACCCTCTGTATTTCCTGTGCCCTCTGTATTTCCTGCGCCACCTTCACCGCCGGCCACTTCGCCGGTGGGTTTGCCGCCGTAGGTGGCTTCCAGATCGATGATGTCACGAAGCAACATGCGTTCGTCTATCAGTGCATCATGCCACTCCACGATAGCCTGAATAGACAGCGGGCTTTCCATGAGACCGCCGATCATCATTTCACGACCGGCTTCGATGCGCTTGGCAATGGCGATTTCGCCTTCGCGTGAGAGCAGCTCAACAGAGCCCATTTCGCGCAAGTACATGCGAACCGGATCGTCCGTACGGCCCAGATCTGATTCACTTACATTGCCCGCGGTGGTGGTGGTTTCTTCTTTGGCTTCACCGTCACCTTCGCCGTCGCCTTTTTTGGCATCAGCGTCTTCGGTTTCTTCGTTGTCCACCACATTGATGCCCATTTCGGACAGCATGGCCATGGTATCTTCGATCTGTTCGGATGAAACCTCGTCCGGTGGCAGGGCTTCGTTCAACTGGTCGTAGGTGACGAAACCGACTTCCTTACCTTTGGCGACCATCTTTTTGACGGACGCGCCAAGTGTGTCCAACAACGGACTATCCGGTTGTTCTTCACGAGCGGGTTGTGCTGCGGTTGCTGCTTTTGCCAATTTAAGTATTCCTCGGTCTTTAATCAGACATCTGCCAGGGGAATGGCGGATGCCTCAAATTCCTGTCTCTTTAGCGACTGAAGCCGTTGAAAGTTCTCTGTTGTCGGGTCTTCCGCCAATAGTCTTTCGGCTTCTCTAATCTCAAAGTCCAAATCCTTACCTTGCAACAACCCGTATGCTTCTTCCCATCCGCATAGGGCGGCTGCCGGTAGAGCATCCGTCCGTACAAAAAACACGTCGCCGAGATCTTGGTCATTCTGTAGCGCTTCGAGCGCGTCGGCGTAGCCTGCACCATTTAAATGGTGAGCCAGTCCCCGATAATCAAGGCCAGATTCAACAGCAAGGGCTTTTAAAACCTGTTGACGCAGATTGTCAAGCTCTCGGCCTAAATTACTGAAATCAAGACTCCCTAACCGTTCGCCCACCTGATCATAAAAAGACGGATGGGCGATAAGCCCCAATAGAAGTAATTTCAGGCTTCGGGTGGTAGAATCGGTCTGTTTGGCACGGTGATCAACCCCGGTAATGGATTGAAAATCCTTATTTTGCGCACCATAGCGCGATTTCTTGTACTGCCCAGAGCCACCACGAGAACCGCCACCTGTGTTGCCGCCTTGCCAAATTCGGTCTTTAAAGGCTTTCAGGAAGTGCCCGCGCACCGTGGGGTCCTGAATACGGTTGGCGTGAGCACCGAGCGCCTGTTGCAGGGCGGCGCGCTTTTCCGGGGTGCGTGGTGTACTGCCACCCGATTCCATGCGCCACAGCACCTCTGACAGGGGCAAGGCGGCATCCAGCACGCCTTGCATGACTTGTCTGCCCTTGGACCTGACCAGCGTGTCCGGATCTTCGCCCTGCGGCAATTCCGCAAACCGTATGCCATAGCCGGATTTAAGCTCAGGCAAGGCTCGTTCTGCTGCCCGTGTGGCCGCGCGCTGACCGGCGTTATCGCCATCGAAGCATAACACAGGTTCTTTCACCACCCGCCACAAGGCCGACAAGTGCCCTTCGGTAAGAGCCGTGCCCAATGGGGCCACCGCATTCTCGAACCCGGCTACGTTGAGCGCTATGACGTCCATATAGCCTTCGGTAACAATCATCTGGCCCGATTTGTGGGCTGAGGGCAGTGCGTAGTTCAGTCCGTACAGCACATTGCCTTTGTGAAAGATGGGTGTTTCCGGTGAGTTCAGATATTTCGGCTCGCCATCACCCAGAATTCGTCCCCCGAAGGCAATGACCTGACCGCGCCGGTCCATAATGGGAAACATGACCCGGCCTCTGAACCGGTCGTATGGGTCGCGTTGGCCTTCTCCTCTGTCGTCTGGTGGCTGGATCAGCATACCCGTTTCAACCAACAGGTTCTCAGGCACATTGTCGCGCGCCATGGCGGCTTTCAGCATATTGCGGCCGTTCGGCGCGAACCCCAGTCGGAAGTATTTGATGTTCTCGTCGCTTAACCCCCGAATGTGCAGATAATCCAGCGCCGCTTTGCCTTCGGGCATATAGAGGTTGCGCTCGAACCACACGCAAGCGGCTTCACACACGTCTTGTAGGCTCGAACGCCGCTCGGCCCGGTGTCGTTCTTCGGGCGTGTCCTGGGGCACCTGCATGCCGGCATCGGTGGCCAGACGTTCAACGGTTTCCGGAAAGCTGAGGCCATCGGTCTTCATGACGAAGTCAAAGACGCCGCCATGCTCACCACAACCGAAACAGTGGTAGAAGCCCTTTTCGTCGTTGACGGTGAAGGACGGTGTTTTTTCTTTGTGGAACGGGCAAAGACCTTCCCATTCACGGCCTTTCTTGCGCAACTGTACACGCCGCCCCACAACCTCAGGCAGGCTGCAGCGGGCGCGTAATTCGTCCAGAAACTGGGCTGGAAAAGCCATGATTTAATAATACCGTTGCGGGCCGTTTGCAGATAGTGTGCGATGTTGTCGATCAGCGGAATCAACAAATCGGATACTATAGGTGAATGATGTTATTTGGTAGGCACAGCAACACGCGTGAAACGCCATTTATCCACAGGTTACACACATGACAGCCCCCGACCCATGGCAAATGAACAATCTTTTAGCGGCCATGCAGGCGTTCGTCGTCGCGTTTGATCATCCGGCGGTCACCAGGCTTGCAGCTCCTTTGTTGGCGGGCGATCTGGAAAAAATCGAAGTCGAACCACAGGCTCATCCAGCGCTGGTGCATCTGTCTGAGCTGGATGCATCCGTCCTCCCCCTCGCCGCCCCTTTATATAAGGCCCTGAACGATGCCATCCCGGCCATCCGCTGGCAGGTCAGCTATACCGCCGCAGACGGCTTCGATGATGATTATCTGAACAATTATGCATGGTGCGATGTGATCGGGCCGGAAGGCGTTTTTCTTTCAAGTAGCTACCGGATCGGTTTTGGATATTGGCGCGAAGGCATTCAGTACCCGACCCACGCCCATGAGCCCGAAGAGATATACCTTCCATTGGCTGGTGATGGAGTATTCACAACAGGTGATACCGCCCCACGGCGTTGCGGTCCGGGTGATGTGGTGCATCACACGCCGTATCTGCCGCATTCTATTGATATGAGCGAAGGGCCGTTGCTGGTGTTGTTTTTATGGCACGGCGCCAATCTGCATAAGAAATCAGCGTTTTAAGCCAGTTTCGCCTTAACCACCTGACTGGCCTTGCCGAAGTCCATCTGGCCGGCGTGGGTGCCTTTGATGACGCCCATAACTTTGCCCATATCCTTGATGCAGGTCGCATCGCAGCTGGCGATGGCGGCATCAACGGCGGCGGCGACCTCGTCGTCGTTCATCTGTTGGGGCAGGAACTGCTCGATGATGCCAATTTCAACTTGCTCGGCTTCGGCAAGTTCAGGCCGGCTGCCCTGATTGTACATCTCAATAGAATCACGGCGCTGTTTGATCATGGATTGCAGCAGGCCCAAAATATCGTCCTCGCTGATGCCGTCGCTGTTTCCAGTGCCGCGTGCTGCAATGTCACGATCTTTCAACGCAGCCGCAATAAGGCGCAAGGTGCCCACTGTGACGCTGTCTTTGGCCTTCATGGCCTCTTTCATTGTGGTGCTGATCTGCTCTCGAAGCATGGAAGACTCCGTCTTCATATGGGTGCTGATTCGGCTCTAATTGCCGGAAGGGGCGAACCCTAACGTAATGATCCACAAAAGGCAACCGACGATTTTCAGTTAAGCCATTGAAAACAAACAACTTAATATAAAATGCCACACTTGACCTTGGCCCGTTCTTTGCTTAAAAGAACCTCTCAACAGCCCAAGCTAACAATTTATGGCCGTTGACCACGTGCCGATTAGAATGGGCTGATGACAATTTAGTCCGCTAAGGTATTCCGCTGATGACTGATACGACCGAAATGTCCCGAGTGGCTTCGGTGGACGCGCGTCCTCCAGAAGCTGACGCGGCGTTGATTCTTGCCGACGGTACGGTAATTTGGGGCCGCGGTGCTGGTGCCGCAGGCTCTGCCGTGGCCGAGGTCTGTTTCAATACCTCGTTGACCGGCTATCAGGAAATCCTGACAGACCCCAGTTACGCGGGCCAGATTATCAACTTCACCTTCCCGCACATCGGCAATGTTGGCACCAACCCGGAAGATGTGGAAACCATCACGCCCGCGGCGCGTGGTGCCATCATGCGCATGGATATCACCGACCCGGCCAACTGGCGCGCCGCCAAGCACCTGGATGAATGGCTCAAGTCCCATGGCCTGACCGCACTGACCGGTGTGGATACCCGCCGCCTGACCCGCCTGATTCGTGATCAGGGTGCACCGAGCGGCGTGATCGCCTATGCACCGGGTGCCGGTGACAGCCTTGATGTGAAAGCCTTACAGCAACAGGCCAAAGACTTTGCCGGTCTGGAAGGCATGGACCTGGCGAAGGATGTCTCATGCACCCAAGCTTATGAGTGGGATCAGACCGAATGGTCGCTCGAGCATGGTCACGGCGTTCAGGAATTCCCTCGTTTCCATGTGGTCGCCGTTGATTTCGGCGCCAAACAAAACATCCTGCGCTGTCTGGCATCTGCCGGATGTCGGGTCACGGTTGTTCCCGCAACGGCCACCGCCGCCGACATTCTGGACCGTAAACCCGATGGCGTGTTCTTATCCAACGGCCCCGGTGATCCGGCGGCAACCGGCGAATACGCCGTGCCCATGATTCAGGGCATCATGGCATCCGGCACGCCGATCTTCGGTATTTGCCTCGGCCATCAGATACTGGCATTGGCCGTGGGTGCCAAGACCTACAAAATGCACATGGGCCACCGCGGTGCGAATCAGCCGGTCAAAGACCTGGAAACCGGACAAGTTGAAATCACCAGCCAGAACCACGGCTTCTGCGTGGATATCAATTCCCTGCCCGACGACGCCATGATGACGCACACCTCATTGTTCGACGGCACGCTGGAAGGCATCCGCATCGACGGCAAGCCCATCTTCAGCGTCCAATACCACCCCGAAGCCTCACCCGGCCCGCACGACAGTCACTACCTGTTCAAGCGGTTCGTTGCGTTGATGGAGGGGTGAGAAGGGTGAACCACAGAGACACAGAGACACAGAGAGTAAGTGAAGAAAGAGACCCGGTAACAGAGAAGGTTATCGGGCTTGCGATAGAGGTGCACCGCCACCTTGGGCCGGGCTTGCTGGAATCTGCATATGAAGAATGCCTCTGCTACGAGTTTACTCAGGCGAGTATTCCATTTTCCAGACAGGTCGCCCTTCCTGTTATTTATAAAAATGTGAATCTGGATTGTGGCTATCGAATGGATATCGTTGTTGATGAATTAATCATCCTGGAACTCAAAACGGTAGAAAAAATATTACCTATTCATCACGCGCAACTGATGACTTATTTGAAACTTGGGAACATGAAAACAGGCTTACTTATGAACTTTAACAATGCTGTGTTGAAGGATGGTATCAAGAGAGTAGTTCTATGATGAAAAACTCTCCCCCTCTTCTCTGTGCCTCTGTGTCTCTGTGGTCATCTTCCTTGAATAGAGAATCGTATGCCTAAAAGAACAGACATAAAATCCATCCTTATCATCGGCGCTGGCCCGATTGTTATTGGTCAGGCTTGTGAGTTTGATTATTCGGGCACGCAGGCTTGTCATGCGCTGCGGGAAGAAGGCTACCGGGTTATTTTGGTGAATTCCAATCCGGCCACGATTATGACCGACCCAAATACGGCGGATGCCACTTATATTGAGCCGATCACGCTGGAAGCGGTTGAAAAAATTATCGCCAAGGAGCGCCCCGATGCGGTGCTGCCCACCATGGGCGGACAGACCGGATTGAACACCGGTATTGCGCTGGACGAAAGTGGTGTGCTCGAAAAATATGGTTGTGTGCTGATCGGGGCCGACGCCAAGGTGATCGCCAAGGCCGAAGACCGGGAACAGTTCCGTGACGCCATGGACGCCATCGGCCTGAACACCCCCAAAAGCGCCATGGTTACCAGTATGGATGAAGCTGCGGGTGCCATGGCCGAAATCGGCCTGCCGGCGATCATTCGCCCGTCCTTTACCATGGGCGGCATCGGTGGCGGCATTGCCTATAACGCCGACGAATACGACAACATCGTGCGCGGCGGTCTGGATGCATCACCCACCACACAGGTGTTGGTGGAGCAATCGGTTCTGGGCTGGAAAGAATATGAGATGGAAGTGGTGCGCGACAAAGCGGACAACTGCATCATCATCTGTTCCATCGAAAACGTGGACCCCATGGGTGTGCATACGGGCGATTCCATCACCGTGGCCCCTGCCCTGACCCTGACCGATAAAGAATACCAGATCATGCGCGACGCCTCGCTGGCTGTATTGCGTGAAATCGGTGTGGAGACCGGCGGTTCCAACGTGCAGTTCGCCGTGAACCCTGAGAATGGCGAGATGATCGTCATTGAAATGAACCCGCGCGTATCGCGCTCGTCCGCGCTTGCCTCCAAGGCCACAGGCTTCCCCATTGCCAAGGTGGCAGCCAAGCTGGCGGTCGGTTATACGCTGGATGAGTTGGACAACGATATTACCGGCGGTCAGACACCGGCCAGTTTTGAGCCCACCATTGATTACGTGGTCACAAAAATCCCGCGCTTTACGTTTGAGAAATTTCCGGGCGCCGATCCATACCTGACCACGGCCATGAAATCCGTGGGCGAGGCCATGTCTATTGGACGGTCCTTTCAGGAAAGTCTGCAAAAAGGCCTGCGGTCCATGGAAACAGGCCTGACGGGCCTGAACGACGTGGATATTGATGGCATTGATGTGGATGCCTCAGGCCCAGACGTGGACGTTATGCGCGCCGCCCTGTCACAGCCGAGCCCGGATCGATTGCTTGTAATCGCCCAGGCCCTCCGCATGGGCTTGCCCATTGATGTGGTTCAGGCCGCCAGCAAGTACGACCTATGGTTTATCGAACAGATCGCCGGTATTGTGGAAGCCGAAGCCCGTGTCAAGAAATCCGGTCTGCCTTCTGATAATGATGGCGTAGGCTGGATGCGTCTGAAACGTATGGGCTTTTCCGATGCGCGGCTGTCAGAGCTATCCGGCACCCCGGAGGCCAGCATTGCTGATGTCCGGCGCGCCGCCGGAGTACGGCCCGTCTACAAACGCGTTGATACGTGCGCTGGCGAGTTCCCCACGTCCACGTCTTATATGTATTCCACCTACGAAGGTGATGGCATCTCCCCGGCCGAAGACGAAGCCATGCCCAGCGACCGGCGCAAGATTGTTATTCTGGGTGGTGGCCCGAACCGGATCGGACAAGGTATCGAGTTCGATTACTGCTGCGTCCATGCCGCCTACGCGCTTTCCGAAGCGGGCTATGAGACCATCATGGTCAATTGTAACCCGGAAACAGTGTCCACCGATTACGATACATCGGACCGATTATATTTCGAGCCGCTGACCGGCGAAGACGTGATTGAACTGATCCGCACCGAACAACAGAACGGCGACGTGCTGGGCGTGATCGTACAGTTGGGTGGTCAAACACCGTTGAAGCTGTCACAGGCCCTGGAAGATGCAGGTATCCCGATTCTGGGTACGTCGCCAGACGCCATTGATCTGGCCGAAGACCGCGAACGCTTTCAGACCTTGTTGCAGGACCTAAACCTGCGCCAGCCCGCCAACGGTATCGCCCGGTCGGTTGATGAAGCCATCCAGGTTGCTGATGGCATTGGTTATCCACTGGTCGTGCGGCCATCTTATGTGCTGGGTGGTCGGGCCATGGAAATCGTCCATGATAACGCCAGCCTGCTCCGCTATATGAAAACCGCTGTTCAGGTTTCAGGCGACAGCCCCGTGCTACTGGATTCGTACCTGCAAGCCGCTACCGAAGTAGACGTGGACGCCATTTGTGACGGTACCGATGTGTTTGTGGCCGGTATCATGGAACACATCGAAGAAGCCGGTATCCATTCCGGCGATTCAGCTTGTTCCCTGCCACCGCATAGCCTGAGCGACGATGTGCAGGATGAATTGCGACGCCAGACTGTGGCGCTGGCTCATGCGCTGGGCGTTGTGGGATTGATGAATATTCAGTTCGCCATCAAGGGCGATGACATTTACGTGCTGGAAGTAAACCCACGCGGCAGTCGCACGGTCCCGTTTGTGGCCAAGGCCACCGGTATCCCCGTTGCCAAGATCGCTTCACGGGTGATGGCCGGTGAAAAGCTGACTGATTTTGATTTACCGGAACGTTATGATCTGGAGCATGTAGCGGTGAAAGAAGCTGTGTTCCCGTTCAAACGCTTCCCCGGTGTTGATATAATTTTGGGTCCGGAAATGAAATCCACGGGTGAGGTCATGGGCATCGACCGTGATTTCCCCCGCGCCTTTGCCAAATCACAGATCGGTGCCGGTATGGGGTTGCCGGAAGAAGGCACGGTGTTTATCTCGGTGCGCGACAAGGACAAGGAAGATGCCCTGACCGTTTCCCGGCAGTTGTCGAACCTGGGGTTCAAACTGATCGCAACCAGAGGCACGCAGATTTACCTCACTGAAAATGGTCTTGATGTGACCATGGTGAACAAGGTTCTGGAAGGTCGTCCCCATTGTGTGGATTCCATCATCAATGGCGACGTGCAGGTGGTGATCAACACCACCGAGGGTGCACAGGCCATTTCGGATAGCTTCTCGATCCGGCATTCATCTCTGATGAACAACGTAGCGTACTATACCACCATGACGGCGGCGAAGGCCGCGGCGGGTGCTATTGAAGCGGTGATTGATGGCGGCCTTGAAGTTGCGCCGCTACAGTCGTACTTTGAAGTTGAATTCTAAGAAATAATTTCTGACATTTTGAGTGTGTTACGTGACACCTGATCAGGTGGGAGACGAATAATGGATAAGTTACCAATGACCGCCAAGGGTCTAGCCCGGCTTGAGGCCGAGTTGAAGATTCTGAAAAGCGTTGAGCGCCCTGACGTGATCAAAGCAATTGCAGTGGCCCGTGAACATGGTGATTTGAAAGAAAATGCCGAGTACCACGCCGCCCGCGAGAAACAAGGCATGATCGAGGCCCGCATTGGTTTGCTGGAAGGCGTTGTGTCCCACGCGGAAGTGGTGGATGTGTCTTCGCACGCTGGCGATACGGTTCGCTTCGGTGCCCATGTGATGATCTATGACGAAGATACGGAAGAAGAAATAACCTATCACATCGTCGGTACATATGAAGCCGACATTGCCGAGATGCGGTTGTCTATTACCGCTCCGTTGGCCATGGCGCTTATTGGCAAGACTGTAGGTGACATGGTCGCGGTGACCACACCAGGCGGCAAAAAGTCATACGAAGTTTGCGAGGTTGCGTACAAATAGGCGTTAAGGCACGCCAATTTGACTCGTCAACGGTCGGGCAATTTTTTGGTCTTGTTAAGGGTTGTTGCGAGCGCATCGATCATCCAGTTCAAATCGACATCGGAAATACCAACCAATTTCGTATACAACTGGCTATAGGACTGATGCATGGACCCGGACGGGAACAGTTCTACATCCTGATTCATTAACAGATGCGCCGGTTCGCAATCCAGTGAACGTGCTAATTGAACAATTGTCGTAATTGATGGTGACGCCTGGCCGCGCTCAATACGACCAATCATATCAAGTGACATACCGATCTGTTCTGCGAGGTCTGCCTGTGTCCATCCGCTTGCTTTGCGCAGTCGCCGAACCTGGCGACCAATAATTTTTGGTAACCTACTCAAATCATACCCCTCCGATTATCTGGCTTAAAGGGTGAGCAGCGGTTTAAACAGTGACTCACATTCCACATAATACAGAATTATGTACAAATCATACCGGGTTATGCATCAGATTTGAAGATTTTCTATTCTTGATACAGAATTTTGGGTGAATATCGAGAAAACCCAGAGTTTTTGTGCACTCAAACCTTTTGAATTCGGGCGGCCTCAACCCAAGTCCACAGGAACCCCCGGCGCATCCTTCTCGGTGCGGATAGTCTCCAGCGTGGATACAGTGACCACATTGTCGCTGGCGGTTAGTCGCATGGTCAGATCGTCACGGTGTGATTTATCGCGGGCAACCAGCTTGATCAGAAAATCTCCGCCACCCCGGATCATATGACATTCGCGGACTTCAGGCCAGATGCTGACGGACTGCTCGAAGGTTTGCAGCACATTCTGGGCCTGACTGGACAACCCCACGAGGGCGAAGAACATTTCGGTGAACCCCAGCTTGGTTGCATCAATGGCCGCGTGATAGCCGTGAATGTAGCCTTCCTGTTCCAGAGTCCGGACACGGCGAAGGCACGGTGGGGCAGAAATATCGGCACGTTTGGCCAGTTCAACATTCGTCATGCGGCCATCATCCTGAAGGTTTTTCAGGATAACGCGGTCGATTCGGTCAAGTTTGTGTTGCTGCATGCTGTTCAATTCTGGTTGTGAAATCTTATGGTACTTAGGCACCCGTTGTGCGCAACTATATTACAAAATCGAATTTCAGTTTCCAAGCGCATAAGTGTATTGAAATGGCGTATACCCACCTTTATGCGGCTTTATCCCCCAATAACCTCCATTATCCCACAGGAATGGCCGTATCAGCGCCTGCCTCCTCTTGCGGCCCTTATCTCTGGGCCTTATGTTTAACCTGCGTTACCTTGGGGGCAGACAGGTAATCGACCACGTTTATATCGATTATTGTTAAAGTAAGGAAATTCCAAACGATGCCGGACCATCTTCATTCCAGGGTATTGATTATCGGCTCAGGTGCCGCCGGGTATACCGCAGCCATTTATTGCGCGCGTGCTAATTTGCAACCACGGCTGGTCAGGGGATTGCAGCCGGGTGGGCAAATGACCATCACCACAGACGTGGAGAACTATCCCGGCTTTGCGGAAACAATCCAGGGCCCTTGGCTGATGGAACAGATGCAGGCTCAGGCCGAGCATGTGGGCACCGATATGGTGGAAGACACCATCGCCAGTGTGGATTTCTCAAAACGCCCGTTCGAAGCCATCGGTGATGGCGGCACGGTTTATACGGGTGACGCCGTGGTGATCGCCACCGGCGCAACGGCCCGGTGGTTGGGGCTGGAAACGGAAGAGAAATTTCGCGGCTTTGGGGTTTCGGCGTGTGCTACATGCGATGGTTTTTTCTATCGCGACAAACCGGTGTGTGTTGTGGGTGGTGGCAATACAGCCGTGGAAGAAGCCCTGTACCTGACCAACTTTGCATCCAAGGTGACGCTTATTCATCGTCGTGGTGAACTGCGTGCTGAAAAGATCGCACAGGAGCGTTTATTTAAGCATCCGAAGGTTGAGGTTATCTGGGATTCCGTTCTGGATGAAGTGCTGGGGCAAGACATGCCCCCTGGCGTAACAGCGGCCCGCGTGCGGAACGTGAACACAGGCGATGTTACGGACTTGCCGGTGGATGGCGTCTTTATCGCCATCGGGCATGCACCCAATACTGATTTGTTCACAGGACAGATTACCCTGGATGAAGAAAATTACATCGTGACCAAACCCGACAGCACCGCAACCAACATTGATGGTGTGTTTGCGGCTGGTGACGTACAGGACAAAATTTACCGCCAGGCTGTGACAGCAGCCGGTTCAGGTTGCATGAGCGCGCTTGAGGCTGAACGCTTTCTGGGCCATCAGGAAGCACTCGCCGATCAGGCAGCAGAATAGGCAGTATCGTATATGGACTGGGACAAGTTACGCATCTTTCATGCGGTTGCTGATGCGGGAAGTTTTACCCATGCTGGTGAGACACTGCACCTCAGCCAATCTGCGGTAAGCCGACAGATCAGCACGCTGGAAGATAGCCTTCGTGCACCCTTGTTCCACCGCCATGCTCGAGGCCTGCGGCTCACTGAACAAGGCGAGCTTCTCTACAACACCGCCCATGACGTTTTTGCCAAGCTGAACATGGTGGAATCCCAGATCAGTGAAGCCAAGGAATCCCCCGCCGGTCCACTAAAGATAACGACGACAGTGGCCTTTGGTTCCGTGTGGTTGACGTCACGTATGGCTGAATTCATTGCATTGTACCCGGATATTGATCTGTCGCTGGTGCTGGCGGACACCGAGCTGGATTTATCCATGCGGCAAGCTGACGTCGCCATCCGACTGGAACCCCCCAAAAAGCCGGATCTGGTTCAGCGGCACTTAAAACATATCGGATATCACGTTTACGCCACGGCGGAGTATCTGAAACGAAAAGGCATTCCCCAAACCCCTGAGGACCTGGATAATCACGATCTGGTTGTCTATGGCGAGGATGCAGCACCACCGGTCGAGAATCTGAATTGGTTACTGGAGGTTGGCCGTAAAAAAGGGGCGGGCCCGCGAAAACCGGTTTTAAAGGTCAACAGTATTTTTGGTATTTTTCGCGCGGTACAAAGCGGTATCGGCATCGGTGCTATCCCCGATTACATGAGTAACGAGGTCGATACGCTGGTTGAGGTTTTGCCTGAAATCCGTGGCCCGAACCTGGATGTGTACTTTGTGTACCCTACGGAACTGCGGAATTCTGCGCGTATTGGCGTGTTTCGGGACTTCGTCGTGAAAGCCATGCGAGTCGGCATACACGCTTAGCCATGCGTTTTACGCATAGCTGCATTGCATATTTTCTACTTCCATTCTAAAGAACGTTTCCTTATATTAAACATAGTTGATGTTGCATTGCAGCATCCCTTCTCACTCTGACTAGCTCAGAGTGGAGGAGCTTTCCAAAGCTCCTGCGTCTCTCCCAGACGTGAAGCCTCCCTGTTTAAACTCGCCCTCTCAGGTTTTACCTGAGAGGGGTTTTTTTGTTTAATCGGAAACAGGCTCAGCTTGCGGCGTTCTGACGTTCGCTCACCACGTTGTCGGCCAGCTTGCCAGACAGTTCCTGCAAGTGATCAAACGCCCATGCAAAGGTTCCCACGCCCTGGGTCATGGACCTTAACTCAATGATCATGTCATGCATCTCCACTTGAGGGATGTGGGCCTGCACTTCGTCCCATCCGGGCCAGCCTTCTTTGGCATCAAAGCCGAGAATATGCCCCCGCCTGCCACTGACCAATCGCTGAATGTTTGATGTGAACTCATCGGGCATGGATATGGTTACGGTGCAGATGGGTTCCAGCAGTACTGGCCCACAATTGGGCATCCCTTCGCGCATGGCTTGTTGGGCGGCTTTCTTGAACGCCATTTCTGAGCTGTCCACCGCGTGGTGTTGACCGTCCGTCAGGGTCACGGCCAGGTCGACCACGGAAAACCCCAGGGGTCCTCTCGGCAGGTATTCTTTCACCCCGGTTTCCACGGCCGGAATGTACTGTCGTGGCACGGCACCACCGGTGACGGTGTTGCTGAAATCAAATCCGCTACCGCGCGGTAGGGGCTTGATTTCAATATGCACGTCACCAAATTCACCGTGGCCGCCGGATTGCTTTTTGTGGCGCGAGTGTTGCGAGGTGGGCTTTTGAATGGTTTCCTTATAGGGCACCTGTGGCCGGGCCGACGTGATGCTCACATTGTAGCGGTTGGTCAGGCGGGCCAGCACAATGCTCAGGTGAATCTCTCCCTGCCCCCATAACAATAACTCACCTGTGTCACCGTCATGACCAAACGACAATGATGTATCCTCATCCACGATCTTTTGAAGGTTTACCGACAGCTTGACCTCATCGGCGCGGTCTGCCGCATGAACCGCCATGGAGAACAGTGGCTCCAATGGTTTCGGCCATAATGCACAACGGGCACCACCTTTTTCAGTGAGCAGATCACCGGTATGTACTGTGTCCATACGGCCAAGGGCGACCATGTCCCCCGCCACGCCCCGGGCCAGCTTGTCCGTCTTCGGACCCGTCATATGGTAAATGCCGCTCACGCGTTCACCATTCAGCGCCATGCCATCCGTAATGGTGCCCCCCATCACGCGCGCAATGGACAGTTTTCCAACTTGACCGGCGTGGATGGTTTTGAAGACCAGCGCCGAGGTGGCGCTAGTATCTATACCAAGCCGTTCTGCTGTTGCTGGAACCTCGGCGGTCTCATGGCGCAGCGCCTTTAAAAGTCGCACGACACCGTTGTCATGTTCGGCAGAGCCAAAGAACACCGGTACAATCAGATTGCTTTGTAAATCGCGAACCAAGTTTGAATAAACCTCATCGGTCGACGGAATGACGTCCTCCAACAATTCTTCCAACAAGGTGTCATCGAAATCGGCGAGGCTTTCCAACATCTCTGTTCGCGCGCCTTGTTCCCGATCAATGGTGCCTTCCGGCAGTTGAATAAGCTCGGACGGTTTGCCCTCCCGCCAGCGAAAGGCGCGTTCGCTAACCAGATCAACGTGACCGACGATGGCACCCTCTTCACGGATGGGAACTTCGCGCATCACCAGAGGATGCGCTGAAACGTTTTGAAGGGATTCCATGGTTTGTCGAACACTGGACTCGCTCAAATCCATCTTGTTGATGAAAATCATGTGAGGAATACCCGCCGCATCCAATGCTTTGAGGATCGGTGAGATGGTGACTGATTTTTTCGGGTCCGGTTCTGCCACCACAACCGTGATATCGGCGATGGTCATGGCGTGAATGGCGTCCTGAGACAGCTCAACAGACCCAGGACAGTCGAGGAACGTCCACTGATCGCCCAGATAATCGGTGGAAACGATATTGACCTCAGTCCCCATTTCCCGGTCGCGGGCTTCCCTGGAACTATCGCCAAGGGTGTTACCGTCACGGATGCTGCCTTTTCGGTGAACGACGCCTGTAGCAACCAGCATGCTCTCCAGCAACGAAGTCTTGCCAGACAGGTAGGGGCCGACAATGGCGGCGATGCGCGGTGTGGATTGGTTTTTTGTGCTCAAGACAACCTCCCAGGAATTCCTGATTAATATTGTCTGGGCGCTATCCGTTCTAATGCGGCAGTTTCCCGGTTGTTCCGGGCAAGCGCCATGTTGTTAGCTATCAGGTTAGTACCCCTAGCTTGGGAGTCAAAGGAAGAATCTATTGGTCATGCCGATCATTATACAGGGGTGGCGTCGATTTCCGCTTTCCGGCGCACAACGAATGCTTCAAGTTCAGCGCGAATAGCTGGGTCCATCGCGGGGGCTTGATACTCTTCCAACAAAACTTTCCAAATCTTGTTGGCCCGGTCGGTGGCCGTAAGCTTGCCTGCTTCTTCCCAGTTTTCAAAGTTCTGCCAATCGCTGAGCATGGGCTCGTAAAAGGCTTTCTCATACCGGGATAAGGTATCGGCGGCACCGAAGAAATGGCCGCCGGGGCCTACTTCCTTGATAGCACCAAAACCCAGCGTTTCTTCTGAAATGTCCATAGGCGTCAGGCTTTCCACCAACATCTGAATCATTTCCGCATCCACGATAAACTTCTCAAACGATGCGCTCAGGCCACCTTCCAGCCAGCCAAAAGCATGGTTGATGTGGTTTACATGGCCCAGCACGCAGGCCCACAGTGACATCTGTGACTCGTAGGCCGCTTGGGCATCCACCACGTTGGATGCGTTGGTGTTGCTGGCACGAACAGGCAGGCCATAGTGGCGGCCCAGTTGTGCGGATGCCAACGTGGCCTGTACGTATTCAGGTGTGCCAAACGCGGGTGACCCCGTTTTCATATCCACGTTAGAGGTGAATGTGCCGTAAATGGATGGCGTGCCAGGGTTAACCGTCTGTAGGAACGCAATACCGGCAAGGGCCTCGGCGTTTTGCTGAACCAGTGCGCCGGGCACGGTGGCCGGGCTCATGGCACCGGAAAGAGTGAATGGTGTGACGATCATGGGCTGACCATTTTCGGCAAACGTCCATGCACCCTGCGCCATTTCGGTATCCAGAACCAATGGACTGTTGGTGTTGATGTTACCGACCAGAACAGGGCGTTCCTTTATGCCCGCCGCATCCGTACCGTGGGCGATACAGGCCATGTCGATGGCATCCTGGGCCCGCGTTCGGCCCAGCACGGACGCGCCCATGCCCTTGTCCATCAGCGTGAAGCAGGAAAACAACGTGTCCAGATGCCGTTTGTTGGCGGGTTGGTCCATGCAGGCAAAGATACCGTTATTCATAAAGTGGCAGGAATTGAGGCTTTGCAGGATACGCAACCCGTCCTGATATTCGGCATAAGTGCCGGGACGGCGCCCCTTGTCCAGATCATTCACGAAAGCAGGACCACCGACCGAAGCAAAAATAATGTTGTTGCCACCGTAGTCCAGATACCGTTCCGCGTTGAGGGTGTGGACCCTGAACGTGGATGGCGCCATGGCCACCCGTTCTTCCACGAACTTGCGGTCAAACCATACGTGAGTCTTGGCTTCATCGACTTTGTTGCCATGAGATTTCAGCAGCGCCCGGGTATCGGGGCAATCAACGCGCATGCCCACTTCTTCCAACACCCGCATAGAAGTATCGTGGATCATACCGACCTGTTCGCTGGTCAAAACCTCAACAGGAGGGCGTGGATTGATCACACGACGCCATGGTGTTTGTGGAACGGCGGCTGTTGCGCGCGGCTCGCGGCGGCGTGAGGATCTTCTGGCCATGATGGCGTGCTCCGGGTTTTATTGGCTCCGGAACATACGAGATCACAAGATCAGGGGTATGCGCAAACCAAAATGATTTAGGCATACTCAAGTTTTCTGCATGTATGCAGACAGCCGCGGATTAGCTCAGCGCGTTGCAGGCCCGCTGGATACGGGTACAGGCGTCTTCCAGCAATTCCGTGGCGGTGGCATAGGACACCCGGAAGTAGGGCGACATGCCGAACGCCACGCCCTGAACCGTAGCGACGCCTTCGCTTTCCAGCATGTAGGTCACGAAATCTGAGTCGGTTTCGATGACTTTGCCTTCCGGTGTTTTGAGGCCAATCAGACCGGCGCAACTGGGGTAGACGTAGAACGCACCTTCCGGGGTGGCACAGGTCATGCCTTTGGCCTGATTCAGCATGCTGACCACCAGATCGCGGCGTTCCTGAAAGATTTTGTTGTGGGCCGGGATGAAATCCATGGGACCGTTCAGTGCAGCCACGGCGGCGGCCTGCGATATAGAAGCCGTGTGTGTGGTGCTTTGCGACTGGACCTTGTTCATGGCTTTGATCAACTCGAGCGGTCCGCCCGCATAACCCACACGCCAGCCGGTCATACAAAAAGCCTTGGAAACGCCATTCAGCGTCAGTGTACGGTCCATGAGGTTTGGGCACACTTGAGCAAAGGTTTTGAATTCAAACCCGTCATACAGCACATGCTCATACATATCATCGGTCATCACCCAAACGTGGGGGTGACGTTCCAGAACCTCGCCCAGTGCCTTCAGATCATTGCCAGTGTAAGCCGACCCGGTGGGGTTTGATGGTGAGTTCAGCATCAACCATTTGGTCTTGGGCGTGATAGCAGCTTCCAGTTGGTCCGCTGCCATCTTGAAGTTGTTTTCAGCCAGGCATTCCACCACAACAGGCTCGCCGCCACAGAGCAGCGTCATGTCTGGATAAGACACCCAATAAGGTGCCGGGATGATCACTTCATCGCCTGTGTTCAGTGTGGCCATGAGGGCGTTAAAGATGTTTTGTTTACCACCGCACGCCACCTGAATTTGATCGATTGTGTAAGTCAGATCATTTTCGCGCTGGAACTTGGCAACGATGGCCTCGCGCAGTTCAGGTGTGCCTGCCGGGGCGGTATATCGAGTTTCACCGTTGTCCATGGCAATCTTGGCGGCCTCAATAATATGGGCCGGGGTATCGAAATCAGGTTCGCCCGCGCCGAGACCAATAACGTCCATACCGGCGGCTTTCAACTCGCGAGCTTTGGTGGAAACAGCAACAGTGGGGCTCGGCTTCACACGCGCGAGACGGTCAGCAAGAAATGACATTTGGGCACCTGTATTCGGAAAATGATCAGAAGTAATCTTGCCCGCACCCTACGCCCACAGATGTTTCGGTTCAACCCGGAACCCGCCAGAAACCGGAAATATTCATGTATTGTGCAGTCCGTTTCAGGGCGTAATAATCCTGCTAACAAAATGAGGGATGCGACATGAAAGTTTATATTAGTTCCGACATCGAAGGCACCACCGGCATCACCCATTGGGATGAGGCCGAAAAGGGCAAGATGGGCTACGATCTCTATGCCGAACTCATGACTCAGGAAGTCATCGCGGCGTGCGAAGGTGCCTTGAATGCCGGCGCGGAAGAGATCGTGGTCAAGGATGCCCATTGGACGGCGCGCAACATCATTGCCGAGAAGCTCCCCCGTGAGGCCCAGCTTATCCGAGGTTGGAGCGGCCACCCCTGGTCGATGGTTCAGGGCATTGATTCCACCTTCGATGCCCTTGTGATGACCGGTTATCATTCAGGTGCCAGCACGGCGGGCCATCCGCTGGCCCATACCATGACCCAGGTATCCCATGAAATCCGCATCAATGGCGAGATCACATCGGAATTCATGCTCAATCGCATGGCGGCGGCCACGGTGGGTGTGCCCTCGGTCTTTATTTCCGGTGACAAGACATTGTGCGAAAGCGCCACGGCGCTGGATTCGAACATCCATACCTACGCCACCATGGAAGGCATTGGCGGGTCGACCGTAGCGCCTCACCCGGACGTGAGTAGAGACGGCATCAGAAGCGGCGTTGAAGCCGCCTTGAAAGATCGTGATGCCCATACAGTCGCGGCTATTCCATCGACTTTCCATATGGAGATTTTATGCACCAAGCATGAGAACGCTTTCAGCGGGGCATTCTATCCCGGTATGGAGAGCACGGGGCCGCATAGCATCGAATTCCACACCGATGATTTCTTTGAGATCTCGCGGGCCTTGAAGTTCGTGATCAAAGGCTAGTCTGGTTTTGGATCAGGCTTTCGCATGACTTCGACCACCGCGGCGCTCATGATCAGGCCGGTGCCAACGACTTCCTGCATGCCGAAGGCTTCATCGGTCAGCCACGCGGCTGAGCCGATACCCACAATGGCTTCTGTCATGAACAGAATGCCAACCCGCGCCGGACTCAGAACTGTGGCGGGCCAGATAGTCATCCATGTGCCGGGCAACAGGAATAGGGCAACGCCCCCAATCCACATCCAGCCGTTCTTGAGCGACTGGGTGTCTGGCAGGGCATTATCCAGTCCCAGCGGCAGCAGGGCGATGATCGTTCCGGCCACAAACGCACCGGTAATAAACGCAAACGTCTTTTCGAATACGAGCGTAGCGCCGCCTTGAAACAATCGAACTGAGGCAAACGACCAGCACACCCCAGAGGCCAGTGCAAACCAGTCGCCGGGCTGTTTGGGCCACGGGATCGATATGCCGCCACCCAGAATAACCACCAAACCACCAAGCCCTAATATGATGGCGATAACGCGGTTAACGTTCAGGCGTTCGCCCAGAAACATCAGGCCCAGCAACGTGCTCCATATGGGCGACACATAGAACAGGAGCATGGCATGCACCAAGTCGGTCATATTGAAACTGACCGCATACAGTGCAAACGCCGTGCCCGGCAATAAGCCCGTAATAATCAGGCCTGGCCCAGCGCTAAACAAATGACGCCACCGGATGATAGCCACAGGCAGGAATATGAGCGATACACAGGCAAATATGACGGGCCCGGTCCAAAGTGCCGAGATGCCGGCTTCTTCTACCGCGCGCACGGGTATCCAGAACAAGCCCCACAAGGCAGAGCTGAAAACGATACCGAGGCCGGCCACCAAGTCAGACCGAAGCTTTGGGTTCTGGGCATTCTGATTCATGTATTCCCTTACACAGGATACGTACCCTTGCGTCAATCAACGAATTATGGAAGCTACCAGAATCTTAATTGGGCGTCGGTCAGTCGATCATACCCTTCTTCGGTAACGACGACAGTTTCTTCAAAATCACCAAGAAATCCGTCTTGCGTTATGGTGCGTTCGAAATTTAGCACCATGCCGGGGCATAAGACCGTTGCATCACCCGGCGCCAGCCAGGGGCTGTCCCAGCCCAGCCCGATTCCGTGCCCGAGGCCGGAAAACACGCCTTTGATCTCGAACCCCAGCTCTTCCTGTTTGCCCAATCCGGCCTGTGCCAGTTGTTCGGCAGTGGCGCCGACCCGAACGGCTTCAATGCCGGCTTCGACGCTGGCAATGGCCGCTTCGAACAGATCGATTTGCCGGTTCGATGGCGGCCCGATAGCCTTGGATCGTGATACGTCAAAATAATACCCATTTAGCACGCCCGAAATACCCAGGCGCAACCAGTGGCCTTCCTGCAACGGCTCTGACGAGCCCCAGGTGGGGAAGTTTGATTTCACCAAAACCGGATCATCACCACCCCGCCCCGATGCCATGAATGAATTGTACAGCACACCACCAGCGGCATTGAGGACCTGCTGGCCAGCGGCCACCACATCGCCATGCGTGGCACCGGGCACGGCGGCGGCCATCATGGCTTCAATAGTGCGAGAGCCCACTTTGGCAGATTGGTCCAGCAGGGCAATTTCACCTGCGCTCTTGACCGCACGAAGGGTGGACAGAATACCACCGGCGCTGTCCCAACTTATCCCGGGCACGCCGCTCTTGATGCCCATGAACGTATCCACCGGCAGCACATCGCCGCCCACAAGACCCACGGTCCCATTTTCCAAACCAGCACTTTTCAGGGCCTCAACAACGCTTTCCAGTACCAGATCCGTATAGACGATGCATTCCGGCGGCATGGCGATCCTGCCGTCATTAGGAACGTCCGTGATCAAAATCGGGTCACCTTTCACCGGCAGGATGACAAACGCGTGGGCTCGGGCTGTCCAGTTGCCCGCCAGATCAGGAATGTAGGGAAAAGGGGAGTAATAATTGCTCAGGTACAAGACGTCGCCATAGCGGTCCAGTGTACCGCCGCCCCGCGCACAGACCAGCAAGCCGTCCATGCCTTTTGCTTCGGCCATGGCGCGCGCCCGTTCACGGCGTTCAGCGAATTCTACATGAGGGATATTTGTGTCCATTTATATTCCCGCCCTGTTGCAGATCTACATTCTTCCATATTGAGCCTTTTGTCTATTCCTTCATGGGACTATATAGAACCCATGGTAAATCCTGAAGTTTTCACCCCACCACCACGGCCCGCCCTCGAAGACGGCAATCCTATCGTTCTGCAATCGCCGTTCGATCCGGCGGGCGATCAGCCAAACGCTATTGCTGAACTGACGGCATCTATTCAGGACGGCGAGCGCGATCAGGTGTTGCTGGGCGTGACCGGGTCGGGCAAGACGTACACCATCGCCCATGTGATCCAGAACCTTCAACGCCCCACGCTGATTATGGCCCCAAACAAGACGCTGGCGGCACAGTTGTACAGTGAGATGGTGGAGTTCTTTCCCAACAACGCAGTGGAGTACTTCGTTTCGTACTACGATTACTACCAACCCGAAGCCTACGTACCGCGATCCGATACCTATATCGAAAAAGACGCTTCCGTGAATGAACAGATCGACCGTATGCGCCATTCGGCCACGCGGGCGTTGCTGGAACGCAACGATGTGATTTTGGTGGCATCGGTGTCGTGCATCTATGGTATTGGCGCGGTTGAGACCTATTCCGAACTTATTTCCCGCATTCGTGTGGGCGACAGCGTGGATCAGCGTGAATTGCTGCAACGCTTCGTGGAGCTACGCTACACCCGCAATGATGCGGCGTTCTACCGCGGGACGTTCCGGGTCCGTGGTGATGTGATCGAAGTTTTCCCGTCGCACATGGAAGATCGCGCCTGGCGGGTGTCCCTGTTCGGTGATGAAATCGAGGCTATGTGGGAGATTGACCCTCTGACCGGTGAGAAGCTGGCCGAGATCGAAGATTTTGTGCTGTACCCCAATAGTCATTACGTGACCGCGCGGCCCACGCTTTTACAAGCCATCCCCCAAATCAAGGCCGAGATGAAAGACCGCGTGGCGGAACTGACCGAACAGGGCAAGCTATTGGAGGCACAACGCCTTCAGGAGCGTACCGTATTTGATCTGGAAATGATGGAAACCACCGGTCACTGTGCCGGTATTGAGAACTATTCCCGCTACCTGACCGGCCGTAATCCCGGCGACCCACCGCCGAATCTGTTCGAGTACTTACCCGACAACGCATTGGTGGTCGTTGACGAAAGTCATGTGGCGATCCCACAAATCGGTGGCATGTACAAAGGTGACGCGAGCCGCAAGCGCACGTTGGCGGATTTCGGTTTCCGTCTGCCCAGTTGCGTAGACAACCGACCGCTCAAGTTTGAAGAATGGGACCGCATGCGCCCGCAGAGCATCTATGTATCGGCCACACCCGGTCCGTGGGAGCTGGAACGCACTGGCGGTGTGTTTACCGAACAGCTGGTGCGCCCCACTGGATTGATCGATCCCGAATGCATTATCCGTCCGGTGGAAACCCAGGTGGATGATTTGCTGGGCGAGGTTCGTAAGGTTGCCGCAAAAGGCTTCCGCACACTAGTCACCACCCTGACCAAGAAAATGGCCGAAGACCTGACCGAATATCTGCACGAACACGGTGTTCGGGTGCGGTATATGCATTCGGATATTGAAACGCTGGAACGTATTGAAATCATTCGTGATTTACGGTTAGGTGCATTTGATGTGCTGATTGGCATCAACCTGCTGCGCGAAGGGTTGGATATACCGGAATGTGCGCTGGTCGCCATTCTGGACGCGGACAAGGAAGGCTTCCTGCGCTCCAAGACCTCGCTCGTTCAGACCATTGGCCGCGCCGCGCGAAATGTTGAGGGCCGGGTCATCCTGTACGCCGATCGTATGACGGGATCGTTGGAATACGCCATTGGCGAAACAGAACGCAGGCGGGAAAAGCAACAGGCATACAACGAAGAACACGGTATCACGCCGGAAAGCGTGAAAAAGGGTATCTCGGACGTGCTGAGAAGCGTTTACGAGCAGGATTACGTGACCGTGGACACCGGCGTTTCCGGCGACGTGGAACTGGTCGGCCATAACCTGAAAGGCCACTTGGCGGAGCTCGACAAGCGCATGCAGGAAGCCGCCGCCAATCTGGAATTCGAAGAAGCGGCCCGCATCCGAGACGAGATCAGACGCCTCGAAGCCCATGAACTGGGCTTAGATCGACCCGGCATCGCACCGCGGGCATCGGGTGAGGCATGGAAACATTCAAAAACACATCGGAAAAAAAATTCAAAACGACAGTAATAATTCAGGAAGGAGAGATATCATGTCAGGCGTAAAACTATTCAGACGAGAAGATCAGGATTTCAGCTACAAGGGGGATAGCCCCGACAGTGTGTTGGCCTTTGTGAACGCCGGTAACAGCGACACCATGGGCGGTGGGTTTGGCGTGTTTGGTGCGGGTACCGATATGGAATGGACCGTCACCTATGACGAATTTATTTTTGTCCACTCTGGCCAGTTTCAACTCAAGATCGGTGATGAAGTCCTTGATGCCGGACCGGGTGATACACTGTGGATACCAAAGGACACCCCCTTATCATACGTGGCCGAAGAAGACGTCTGGTTCTTCTTTGCGGTGATGCCGGCAACCGCTTCGCCGTCTGCGTCCATTCCCAACGTCTACCCGGATGCACCAGCAAGACCAGCCTAAGCTGCCTTGCTGATCGGCTCCGGGTGGGTGATCAGGCGGGCGATGGCCAGCGTCAGGTCAACGCGATTGCATGAATAGAGGTGAACGCGACTGACGGATTCACTGGCTAAGCGTTCGCACAGGGATGCGGCCGTGGCGGCGGCCACCTGATAATGCATTTCGGGTTTCTCTTCCAAACCATCGAAACGATCTGCCACCCAGCTGGGGATCGGCTCGCCGCATTTTCTGGCAAAGCTTGCCACCTTGCCAAAATCAAACACCGGCATGATACCGGGGATGATATCCAGGCCAATGCCGGCAGCGGCACAACGGTCACGGAACCGCAGGTATGTATCAGCGCTGAAGAAAAACTGGGTAATCGCCTCGGTGGCACCGGCGTCTTCTTTACGTTTCAGGAAATCCAGATCGGCGTCAGGGCTACGACTGTCCGGATGGCCGTTGGGATACGCGGCAACGCTGATCTGTAGTGCGCCCATCTGCGCGATCCGTTCAATCAGTTCTATGGACGACGGGTATCCATCAGGGTGAGGGGTAAAGGGCTGGCCGGGGCCGTCACCATCGCCACGCAGGGCCACAAAACGCCGAATACCGGCGCGGTGCCATACGCTTAGGATTTCATCCACTTCCTGACGGGTTTGCCCGGCCACGGTGATATGCGCGGTCACGGGGACTCCCAGAATGGCGAGGCTGAGGGATTCCTGTTTGCTCAGCAACTGGTCTGAGCCACCGGCACCATAGGTCACAGAAATGTGGCTGGCACCAGCGCGCAGGAAAGAAGTTGCGATCTCGCGGGTGTCACCGTTTTTAGGGGGAAAAATCTCTATGCTGAGTTTCATCTTGTCCGTTCTCCTAGGCAGGCCAGCCAGAATACGACGTTGGGGGAACCCGACGTAAATGTCTGGGATTCAAAATTGCTGTAACCGACACCCGTAAGCCATTCCTGTATTTGGTTATCATTAAATCCGGGCCAGCGGTGTCCGTGCTGGCTCATCAGTTGGCGTTGGTCGTGGCTGGCGAAGTCCACCAGCAGAATCCAACCACCGGTGCCCGTTACCCGGGCACATTCCTGCAAAACCTCTTTCGGGTCTTCGGCGTAATGCAGGGACAAGTGCAGCGACACCGCATCAAAGCTGTCATCCTCAAACGGCAGATAACGCATCTCACCATGCCGCAACTGGCAATGGGGCAATTTCTCTTTATGGATGGCGGCGCGGGCGGCCAGTAGCATATCGCGGGAATTATCCATGCCCACGGCATTTTCCAGTTGGCTACCTAACAAACGCAACACGTGGCCTGTACCGGTACCGATATCCAACAAGGTCTTGGCCCCCAGTTCACTGAAACGCTGTTTGATGGCCGCATCAATGGCATCTTCGTCAATCAGATCAGACCGCAACTGGTCCCAGTCGGCGTAATGTTTACGGAAATAACTGCGGGCACGGACTTCCCAGGATTTGGTCACCTGGCGCAACTTGTCGAGATCCTGGGCATGATCGGGATCATCGACAGATATCTGATCCACCATGCCCCGTACCAACGATGCCAAAACACCACTGGTTACGGCGCGGAACCAGACTTGCGATCCTTCCTGATGGCGTTCCAGCACACCGGCTTCATGCATGAGCTTCAGGTGGCGGGAAACACGCGGCTGGCTCTGGTCCAGAATTTGGGTCAGGTCCCCAACCGTAAGCTCGCCATGGGCGCACAGCAACAGAATGCGGAGCCGCGTGTGCTCACCCACAGCCCGAAGAGCTTCTAGGGTTTGGTCCAGAGAACTGGTGTTTTCATAAGACATAACGATTTATACATATAAAGAAATCATTATGTCAACAAAAATTACAAACTATCGGGCTCGGGCAGACAATTGGTCAACGAACAAACGCTTCAAATAATCCCAGCAAAGCGGCGTACCGGGCCGTTTTACCAATGGCCACCAAAATCAGGAAAGCCCATATATTAACCCGCAAGACTCCGGCCACCATCGTCAGTGGATCACCAATGATCGGCACCCACGCCAGCAACATCGACCAGAGGCCGTAACGGCCGAACCAGCGTGTTGCCTGAGCGAGATGGTCCGGTGATACCGGAAACCAACGACGATCCTGCCAGCGCAGGCAAAACCGCCCCATAACCCAATTCAGCAAGGCCCCAAGAGTGTTGCCCACACTGGCAACGATCAGCAGAAGGCTGGTCTCGTAGCCATCCATCGCGGCCAAAGCCAGCAATACCGCCTCAGATGAAAACGGTAGAAACGTGGAGGCCAGAAACGCACTCAAAAATAAGCCGGTATATCCGGTGCTCATATCGTTATCCTGCTGGACGTTGAACTACAGAGACACAGAGGTACTAATACAGAATTCGTTATCCCCTCTTCTCAGTGCCTCTGTGTCTCTGTGGTTCATGTTCTTTAAAAGAAAAAGGGCGTGTACCAAATTGGCAACGCCCTTTTCAAACTCTTGATGGTGAAGCAGATCAGATCAGGCAGCGTTTGCTGCGGCGACCATGGCTTCGGCCTTCTTTACTTCGCTTTCGGCTGCCGCTTTGCCGCCTTCTTCAGCGCTGGACAGGGCTTCATTGGCTGCGCTCAAGCGAGCATCGGCTTCAGACTTGTCCAAATCACCGACTGCAATGGCTGACTCGGCCAACACTGTGCAGCGTTCTGGTGAGACTTCACAGAAACCACCGTCAACGAAAATGCTTTCGCGTACCTTGCCGCCTTCGTGGATGTCGATAACACCCGGACGAACTGTGCTGATCAACAATGAATGACCCGGCAATACACCGATATCACCATCACCACCCGGTACCACAACCATTTCTACCTGCTCGGATTTGAGCAGACGGGCTGGTGATACCAGTTCAAATTCAGTCGTATCGGCCATGGTTTCGTTCTCCTACCCAAAAACCGTTTACGCGGCTTCCGCAGCCATCTTCTTGGCTTTTTCCAGGGCTTCCTCGATGGTGCCAACCATGTAGAAGGCCGCTTCGGGGATATGATCGTATTCGCCGTCCACAATACCTTTGAAGCCACGGATGGTGTCTTCGAGGGATACCAGGGTGCCTGGTGTGCCGGTGAAGACTTCAGCCACGTGGAAAGGCTGGCTCAGGAAGCGTTGAATTTTACGGGCACGTGCCACGGCCAGCTTATCTTCTTCAGACAGCTCATCCATACCCAGAATGGCGATGATGTCCTGAAGTGATTTATAAGTTTGCAGGACACGCTGAACGGATGTGGCAACACCATAGTGTTCTTCACCAATGACGCGCGGATCAAGAATACGAGACGTGGAATCCAGCGGATCCACAGCCGGGTAAATACCAAGCTCAGCAATCTGACGACTAAGAACCGTTGTCGCATCCAAGTGAGCAAACGATGTTGCAGGCGCCGGATCGGTCAAATCATCGGCCGGTACGTAAATGGCTTGCACAGAGGTAATGGAGCCCTTGTTGGTGGACGTAATACGTTCCTGCATGTTGCCCATATCAGTGGCCAGTGTAGGCTGATAACCCACAGCGGAAGGAATACGACCAAGCAGAGCCGAAATTTCAGAACCGGCCTGCGTAAAGCGGAAGATGTTATCCACGAAGAACAACACGTCCTGACCTTCCACATCGCGGAAGTATTCAGCCTGTGTCAGACCGGTCAGCGCCACACGAGCACGGGCTCCGGGAGGTTCGTTCATCTGACCATAAACCAGGGCCGCTTTCGATGAGTCGCCGTCCAGGTCAATAACGCCGGAATCAATCATTTCGTGGTAGAGATCGTTACCTTCACGGGTACGTTCGCCAACACCGGCAAACACGGAATAACCACCGTGGCCTTTCGCAACGTTGTTGATCAGTTCCATAATCAAAACTGTTTTACCCACACCGGCACCACCGAACAGGCCAATCTTACCACCCTTGGAATAAGGGCTGATGAGGTCAACGACCTTAATACCAGTGGTCAGGATTTCCGTTTCAACAGCCTGATCCGCGAACGCCGGGGCAGACGCGTGAATGCCAGCAGTCGCTTTGGTTTTAATGGGGCCACGTTCGTCAATGGGCTCACCCACAACGTTCATGATACGACCCAGTGTTTCAGGGCCAACCGGCACGTTAATGGCATCACCCGTGTCAGATACTTCCTGACCGCGCTGCAAGCCTTCAGTTGCATCCATCGCAATGGTGCGAACAACATTTTCGCCCAAGTGCTGTGCAACTTCCAAAACGAGGCGTTTGCCATCGTTCTGGCACTCAAGTGCGTTCAGAATCGCCGGCAGATCGCCTTCGAACCGAACGTCGACGACGGCACCCATAATCTGGGAAATCGATCCAACGTTGTTTTTAGCCATATTCCTGGTTTCCTTAACCTAAGTGGGTCAATCAGACCCTTACAGCGCTTCAGCGCCGGAGATAATTTCAATCAGTTCATTCGTAATAATAGCCTGACGTGACCGGTTGTAGAGTAGCGTCAGGTCATCAATCATTTCGCCTGCGTTGCGGGTAGCGTTGTCCATGGCGGTCATGCGCGCACCATGTTCAGACGCGGAATTTTCCAGCAATGCCTGGAAAATCTGCACACCCATATTGGTTGGCAGTAATTCTGCGATGATTTCGTCTTCGTCGGGTTCGTATTCGAACACCGGTTGTGCACCACTTTGTGCGCCATTGGCGGCTTCATCGTCTTCGCTCTCGGGTGGTGAGAACGGGATCAGCTGCTGGGCTGTAATAATCTGTGTCATAGCAGACTGGAATTGGTTGAAGATGATGGTACATACATCAAATTCGCCAGCTTCAAACATGCCGGTTACCTGCTTGGCCACGTCTGCGGCCTCGCCGTATGTGATGCCTTTTTTGCCACCAAGGCCGGAAATGTCATCCACAATGTTGGCCGCGAATTCACGCTTCATCACATCGTGGGCCTTGCGACCAACAAACAGCATTTTGACAGTTTTGCCTTCGGCGTTCAGTTCGCGTGCCATTTTACGGGCCTGACGAACGATAGAGCCGTTAAAACCACCGCACAGGCCACGATCAGCGCTGCATACCAGCAACAGATGCGTGTCGGAGCTGCCGGTTCCGGCCAACATAGGCGGGGCACCATCGGCACCAGCCACACTGGCGGCAACTGAGCCCAGCATACGTTCCATACGTTCGGCATAGGGACGGGCAGCCTCAGCAGACTCCTGCGCACGGCGCAGTTTGGCTGCGGCAACCATTTTCATGGCTGACGTGATCTTCTGCGTCGATTTGACGCTTGCGATCCTGACTTTCAGATCCTTAAGATTAGCCATCGGCTACGATATCCAACTATTAGCGGGTTAATCCGGCCCTATTATCTTTAGGCGAAGGTCTTTACGAAGTCGTCGAGGAAACCCTTCAACTTCGCGGTGGTGTCATCAGACATTGCTTTTTCTGAGCGGATGGTTGCCAGAATATCAGCACCCTTATCGCGCAGAGCGTCCATGTACTGTTGCTCAAAGCGAGTTACGTCACCCACAGCAATGCCGTCCAGATACCCGTTCACACCGGCAAACAATGAAGCAACCTGCTCCTCAATGGCCATTGGTGTGTACTGAGGCTGTTTCAGCAGCTCGGTCAGACGTTCGCCACGGGCCAGCAATTGCTGGGTCGAAGCGTCCAGATCGGAAGCGAACTGCGCAAATGCAGCCATTTCACGGTACTGAGCCAATTCAAGCTTAATGGAGCCAGCAACCTGTTTCATGGCTTTGATTTGCGCTGCTGAGCCCACACGAGACACAGACAGACCCACGTTCACAGCCGGGCGAATGCCCTTATAGAACAGTTCTGTTTCCAGGAAGATCTGACCATCGGTGATTGAAATCACGTTGGTCGGAATAAACGCAGACACGTCACCGCCCTGGGTTTCAATGACCGGTAAAGCGGTTAGTGAGCCGTTACCGGCATCATCGCCCATTTTAGCGGCGCGTTCCAGTAGGCGTGAGTGAAGATAGAAAACGTCACCCGGATAGGCTTCACGTCCAGGCGGACGACGAAGCAGCAGGGACATCTGACGATAGGCAACAGCCTGTTTCGAGAGATCGTCATAGAACATAACGGCGTGTTTGCCGCTGTCACGGAAGAATTCGCCCATGGCGCAACCGGTGTACGGTGCCAGGAACTGCAACGGTGCAGGATCAGAAGCCGTAGCCGCTACAACGATGGAATATTTCATCGCGTCATAATCTTCCAGCGTCTTAACAAGCTGGGCAACCGTAGAGCGTTTCTGACCAACAGCCACATAGATGCAGAACAGCTTCTCGCTGTCGTCACCGGATTCGTTGGTGACCTTCTGGTTCAGGATGGTGTCGATGATAACAGCCGTTTTACCGGTCTGACGGTCACCAATGATCAATTCGCGCTGGCCACGACCAACGGGGATAAGGCTGTCGATAGCCTTAAGGCCGGTCTGCATAGGCTCATGAACTGATTTACGCGGGATAATACCCGGCGCTTTGACTTCCACACGGGTCTGTGTGACGTCTTCCAGCGGACCTTTGCCGTCGATGGGGGTGCCAAGGCCGTCAACAACACGACCCAGCATGCCCATACCAACGGGGACCTCCACGATGGCGCCAGTCCGTTTAACGGTATCGCCTTCTTTAATAGTCCGATCATCGCCGAAAATAACAACACCAACGTTGTCTGTTTCCAGGTTCAGGGCCATGCCCTTAATACCACCGGGGAATTCGACCATCTCACCGGCCTGGACTTGATCAAGACCGTATACGCGGGCGATACCATCACCCACCGACAGAACTTGTCCGACTTCCGCGACTTCGGCTTCTGTACCGAAATTAGCGATTTGTTCTTTGAGGATTGCGGAAATTTCCGCGGCTTGGATTTTCATTATCCAACCCCTTTCATTGCGAGCCGAAGCTGTTGCAGTTTTGTGTTCAATGAACTATCGACCATTTGAGAGCCGACCTTAACGATCAGGCCACCCAGCAAGCCGGGATCAACCTTGGCATCAACGGAGACTTTTGTGCCTACCGCCTTTTTCAGGGCATCTGTCAACGCGGACATCTGCTTGTCTGTGAGTTCTTTGGCGGAAACCACCTCTGCGGTGGTTTCGCCACGATGGGACGCCAGAATTGCCTGATACGCGCCAATCATGTCCGGAAAAGCGAACAGGCGGCGGTTCTGAGCAATAACGCCCGTAAAATTCCGTGTGAGTTTGTTCATGCCAGCTTTGTCAATAATGGCGAGCATGGCAGCTTCCTGTTCATCGCGTGAGATGACAGGTGAGCGAAGCAAACGACGTAGATCGTCGCTTCCATCGATCATGGCACCAAGGACGGCTAAGTCGTCGGCGACAGCGTCGAGCGCCTTTTCGGCGTCGGCCAGATCAAACAGCGCCGAAGCGTAGCGACCGGCTAAACCAGTGGATTGTGCAGTCAACTGCGGAACCTCTTCGTTCTTATTATCTATTCGTGCCCGTCTTTATCCCCTGGGCAAGGCCCGCATCTCCTGAACACAGAAGTCACGAAAGCGCGGGTGTCGTACCATACAAAAATAAGGCTTTCAAGCGGTCTCGGCGCACTTTCTTGCCTGTATTTGTCCAGCACAGCTGCTTCGCTAACCACCCGCCCTGACAACCTGGAAAAGTCACCATAGTTTCAAGCTTTTCCTTCATCAATACATAAAAACAAATATCGCAGAAGCCTTTCAAGAATCAGGAGAATTTTCTTCCTTTCGGTCCGAAAACCGGGGTAACGTCTATCCATAAGCGGCGGAATTTTCAAAGCTTGGACCAGAAGAATACACATATGCCCACAAACTACCCGACGATTCCCGCCTGTTCACACTGGCGTGGCACGGATTTCCACTCGAAAGACGATGTGGCCGTGGATTTGGATGCCGCATTGGTGCAGGATTCCCTGGCCGAGATTCGGGCCGTGGCGGCTAAAGGACACGAGGTTACGTCGCTTGCCCACGAAGACGTGCCGATGAAAGCCTTTAGCGAACCTATGGCGGCGCTTCGCGATGAAATTTTGCATGGGCGTGGCTTTGCGATCTTACGGGGGTTTCCTGTTGATGAGCTTAACCAGACTGAGATTGAGACCATGTACTGGGCGCTAGGCCTGCATTTGGGCCTGCCCGTATCACAGAGCGTCATGGGCGACCGCCTCGGCCACGTTGTAGATGTGTCGGGACGCGATCCAAACGCCAGGGCGTACCGGAACAGTAAGGAACTGACCCCACACACGGACCCTGCCGACATTCTGGCTTTTTTGTGTTTAAAACCTGCTATGAGGGGTGGCATCAGCCATTTTTCCAGCTCCCACACCGTGCACGAAGTCATGCGCCAAACCCGCCCGGACCTGCTGGAACGCCTTTATAAGGGATATCACTATCACCGATTTGGTGAGCAGCCGGAAGGCTTTGATCCCATCACGCCGCACCGGGTACCGGTTTTCAGCCAGCGTGAAGGCTTGCTCAGTTGTCGTATCGTGCGCCAGTACATTGAAATCGCCGCCGATGAATATCCGGAGCATGCCCTAGATGATCTGGACCGTGAGGCGCTGGATATGTTCGAAGACCTGGCGGCACAAGATAATATCTGTTTCAAGTTCACACTGGAACCCGGCGAAGCCATCATTGCCAATAACTATACCGTGCTTCATGCCCGCACAGCCTTTGATGACCATGAAGACCTAGCCCTCAGGCGACATTTGCTACGCCTGTGGTTATTGGCGGAAAACCCACGGCCCACAGTGCCCGAAGTCTATATATACGGTGACGGCGAGCCGGGCATCCCGCCCAAGCCGGGACACGAGCCCATCTATAAACACAATATTACGATCCAGTAAGCGCGAAACCTTTGCGGCGTTGGCCCAAAACAGACATCAGGGCTCTACCTCATCCCGCCGTATCAAACTGTACCCGGCATTGTAACCCGGCCGGGAGAGCGTAATCGGGGTTGGCAAGTTCCAGACGCACACCGAACGTGCCACTGGCCGCATCAGAGGGCGCAAAGGTTCTGTATCGTGCCGAAGTACAGGATGAGGCCAAATTTGAATTTACGATTCCCGAGACCGGTGATTACCACCTCGTGCTCGACAACCGGGCGGGCACGTCGATCCGATCCGTTCATGTATCCGCCTCAGTAACAGAAATTATGGCGGGCGAGAACTCGGCACCTGATACGGCTAAGCCTGGTACGGTACCTTATGCCATCGCCAGCCTGAAAGCGAAGCTGCGTCTGGCCTTCATTTTCGATGAATTGCAGATCGATGTGGGGGCATGCGGCCACGCAAATGCCTACAGCGGGCCAAAACGCGTCCTGATCTGCGTTGAACATATCGCCCGCCTGAAAGACGAGCTGGGCGAAACACAAAAAGTGCGCGACGCCCTGTTGTTCACATTATTGCATGAAATTGGTCATGTCATGCTGCGCCAGTGGTCCTACCCGTTCTATGATAACGAGGAAGTGGCCGACGAGATTGCCACGGCGATAATGGTCATGTTTAACGAGGCTGCCGCCGTGCGAACCCAGGCAGCCTACTTTGCCGAGATCCCGTCGCAATCCGAAGCCGATAAGAAGTTGGTAATCGACGACCGTCATCCACTGTCGGTACAGCGCGCGCGGAACATCCTGCGCTGGCTTGACGACCCTGATTTTTTGAAGAAATGGCAGACCGTGCTGGTGCCACATATGCAGACAACATTGTTGGAAACACTGGCGAGAAAGCCTCAGCCATGGAGTTCGCTGGAACTGGTGGAACAGGAACTAGTACGCCGAAATTAAGTACATCCTTCGGACGCAAACCGGACATTGGGTGAAATGCGGAGCCCGAATTTATGAGGGTGCTCCGTTGGGCAGCGATACCGTCACGGTTGTCCCTTTTCCAATCTTGCTTTCGATGGTTAAGTCGCCTTCGTGAAGATCGACCAAAGACTTCACGATCGCAAGCCCGAGGCCAGTCCCTTCCTGGGTTTCATGGGAGTTGGTCTCGACTCTGACGAATGCCTCCGTGAGGCTGGGTAGCTTATCCTCCGGTATGCCTTCGCCGGTATCGCTTACCTCGAAGACACAAAGGCTTTCTGGCGATTTCACCTTTAATATGACCGTCCCTTTTTCCGGCGTGAACTTGACGGCATTGGACAGAATATTGAGCAGAATTTGTTTCAAGGCTCGACGGTCGGCGAGAAGCGGTGGTTGATTTTCAGGAACTTCAATCGAGTACGTGATGTCTTTACGAGTGACGGCGGGCGTGATGAGCGAGGAGCATTCCTTTATTACGCCCTTAATATTCAGACTTTCCTTGACCAGAGAATGCTTGCCCGCCTCGATAGCTGAAAGATCGAGGATGTCGTTAATCAAATACAGAAGATGCTCGCCGCTGGCACGGATATCGTCCGCATACTCCTTGTATTTGGTCGAGCCAAGTGGCCCGAATATCTGGTAAGTCAGCATCTCCGCGAAACCAATGATGGCGTTCAAAGGCGTCCTGATTTCGTGACTCATAGAGGCCAGGAACTCGGACTTCAGCTTGTTTGCACGCTCGGCTTCCTGTTGGGCAATCCGCGCTTTGACTGAATCCAAAATCTTCGTGAGAAGAATGGCCGTGACCCAAATCGCGAACAACGCCAGAAAGCGGTTGGTCAGGACCACCCACAAAGTCCCGCCAGAAGGTGAGAAAGCGTAGCCGACGAACGTGAGCGTGGTGGCCAGCAAGGCCAAATAAACGATGTGTCTTCTGCGAGGGAACCACCAACCGACCAGAACGAGGGCTACATATGGCACCCCGCCGGCAACGCCAAGTGGCAGAGACAGATCGATCGCCAGAATCCCGGCGGCGATGAGTATTGCTATGGCAACTGTCACGAATCGTATCCTCTTGCTAATTCGCAAGGAAACGGCATTTAATTTGGTTGCGGGGACTCGATACCAACCATTTCGTACTCCGGTTTCCGTGTTCATTCCGATGTCC
>Ga0233434_1000703_pt1 | contig 36193 bp, 38 predicted proteins | sample SI_122_August201_4_FD_182738 | JGI IMG/M metagenome (GOLD analysis project Ga0233434, IMG submission 182738) | Seawater microbial communities from Saanich Inlet, British Columbia, Canada - SI_122_August2016_120_MG | ecosystem: Environmental > Aquatic > Marine > Inlet | place: Canada: British...
GGGCCAGATTTCCTTCACCACGCGCAATGGCCATTTCGACCAGTCGCGAAGCACTCATATTCCAGTAAGCGGTCTTGATGTCTTTCAAACCCTGGTTGTTCAGTCCGAAAGTACTCACCGCATGTCCAACGTCTTGCACAGTGTGCTCCTAATTCCTCAATAAATACCCACAATTTTTATTGGTATTATTCTTCGTGAGCCTGAGAACGATAGCGCTGTGAACAAGTGCCTACAAGGCTTGAATCGCAAGAATTTGGGGATCGAATCGGGGCAACCTGGGGCGAAATCAATTGCCGAGGCGGGTGCGGGCCTGTTTTGCCATTTCAACCAGCGCACGACGGCACTGGTCCGCGTTTGCCACGGGTTCTTCGAAATCCAAACGGGTAAACCGTGATCCGCACACCATATCAAAGCCTTCCGGATCCAAGGCAACCATCCGCCAACCAACCCCGCGCCGACCGGCAAGGCCTTGGGCGCAGATATCCAGTGCCGCACCATGGTCTGTGTTCATGTGTTCGATCACGCTGGCTTCAGCCTCAATCAGGTCTGATATTGCGCCGGTATCGCGTAACGTGAAATGTTTGGCTCCAAGCCATCGGGCCTTGGCAAATCCACCCACCCAATGAACCCGGTCCACCGCCATTTTATAAAAGGCGAAATCGCCGAACCCTGCATACAGGCTGGCATCCGGATGATGGGCCAGGAACCGCGTGGACAATCGCTTGTCTCTGGTCTTCCTGATCTTACCACTTAAGGTAACGCGTGGGCCGGTTTGTGGGTTTCGTCTTCGGGACGCCGCCTCGAACAAAAGCGATGCACGGTTGTCGATCGTCAAATTTTGGGTGTGATCAGCCAGCTCGGAAAACAGCATGATGGGGCTGGCATCCATGTCACAGGCCACGGTCACGAACGATGCGTAGGGGTGACAATCGTGTTTATCGAGTACCGTAGCCAGCGTCGCTGACCTGGCACGCCGCACAATCCCGCGTCCCGCCAACGCTACAGATTCTCGGTCATCAGTCATTGGCGTCAGTCATTGGTCTCGATCTGGCACAGGGCCATATCGCGCAAGGTGGCAAGGCCAACGGGTGTGCGCGAGGCATCAATAACCAATGCGCGGGTCAGACGGAACCGGACCAGCAGGCGCACGGCATAACGAATATCCATATCCGCCGCAAGGCTCATCACCGGCTTGGACATGATTTCGTACACATTGGTTCGGCTGGGCGAACGATCTGTCGCAACCACTTCCTTGGCGATGTCATAGACTTCAAGCAAGCCGTATTCATCATGCTCACCACGGCGCTCAACCACCAGCGAACTTACATGATGATCGCGCATTTCCTTTACGGCGTCAGCGACGGTCGCCATGCCGCTAATGGTGTGAACACCACGCGACATAACCTCGCCCACGCTCGTATATTTCTTTTCATTCATAACGATTCCTCGATTTCCTGAATAATGGTTTCCTGTTGGGTCTTCATCCCGACTGCGTCTTCAATTTCCAGTTGGAAGGCCATGCCAGAGCCTGGCTCTTCATCAAATTTACCAGCGTCAGCAATCGTCTCGAGAATGCTTCGAGCGAGCGGGGCTGCCACGATGAACAGCAACATATCCCGTTGCGCCGTCAACTCAAGGCCCAGAAAAGATTTCTCGGGCTTTAAGCCTTCGCCTCTGACACTGGTAATGACGGTGGCGCCTGTGGCACCGGCTTCTCGCGCGGCAGCCATGACAGCATCCGTTTTTTCATCAGCCACCAATGCGGTAATGAGCTTGAGATTCATTGGATATTCCTCTTGTTCTCAGGTGTTTCTAGTGATGTTTCATCTTGTTTTTGTTTTTGCCGCTGGTGATACCAGTCGGCTAATTTTGCATACCCAAATACGGCCATAATGGGAAATACGCTGGCGAAAGCGATCAGGCCAAACCCATCCAGCAACGGGCTACGACCGGGTATGGTCGAGGCCAGCCCAAGGCCCAGGGCCGCCACCACCGGCACGGTCACGGTTGATGTGGTGACCCCGCCTGAATCATAGGCCAGCGGGATAATCATCTTGGATGCCCGCAGGGTCTGGAAGATGACCACAACGTAGCCAGCCATGATGTAATAAGGGAGCGGCGTCCCGGTCACAATACGGTATGAGCCAAGCGACACACCTACCGCCACGCCAAACGCCACGGCCAGACGCAGGCCTAGTGCATTCAATGCGCCACCCGAAATCTCTTCAGCTTTCAACGCCACCGCAATAAGGGACGGCTCGGCAATGGTGGTGGAGAACCCAATAGCAAAGGCAAATACATAGACCCATATATAATCGCGCCATTGGACCACTGTCGCCGATGCAGGTTGAATAAATTCAGGCGCTGTCAGTTGCGCTGCCATGGTCTCGCCCATGGGGAACAACGCTTCCTCCAAACCCACCAAAAACAGGGTCAGCCCGACAATCACATAGCCAAAACCCACAGCCATACGTTGGGGGTTGGGGGGCATTTTGCGCACGACAAACAATTGAAAGCCCAACAGAATGGCCGCAATAGGCAACACATCTCGAATCGTTCCCACGGCGGAGGTGCCTATATGAACAGTCAGATCAATGATCATATCCATCAGTAGACCATCCCATACACCATCACGAAGATCATCGGCGTTAGACTGGCAAAGGCGATCAGGCCAAACCCGTCAATCATGGGGTTACGGCCACGGATAACACCAGCAAGCCCAACGCCCAGTGCTGTCACCAATGGAACCGTAATCGTCGACGTGGTTACCCCGCCGGAATCATAGGCAATACCAATAATCTCAGGAGGCGCGAACAACGTGATCACCACGACCAGAATATAGCCCCCGATAATCAGGTACTGAATAGGCCAACCTTTCAGGATACGAAACACACCCAACACCAGAGCAAACCCCACGGACAAAGCCACCGTCAAGCGCAGCCCCGTGGCATAGCTGTCACGGGACTGGTCGCTGTCCACGATGACGCCACCGATGCTGGCGACACTGGCGGCTTCGGCGGCAACCGCAATCAGGGCAGGCTCCGCGATAGTGGTGCCAAAGCCCAGACAAAAAGCAAAACCCAACAGGGCCGGTAGGCTGCCTTTACGGGCAAGCGCGTCGGCCATGGCCTCACCAATGGGGAACAGGCCCATCTCCAGCCCCTGAATAAACAGGGCCAGGCCCAGAACTACAAAGATCAAACCAACGATGGTATTTTCCAGGTTGGGGAATGGGGCCTGTAGAACAATCAGCTGAAAAAAGGCAATAACCCCTACGATGGGCGATAGATCACGCGCCGCACCAACAACCAAACCCATAAAGTTCTTAAGCGACTTGTTCATACAACCCCGAGCAATTTAGCCACTCTTTAGTGATACATAATCACCACAGAACTGTCACCCGGCAATGACTCTGATCAAACGTCAGGCGTCTTCGAACTTGTTGAAGAAATACCCTACCAACCCACCTAAGACAGCCCAGAATAATCCCACTGTGACCAACGACGAAACCGCAAACTGTGCCACCACTTCAGTGGGCAGATCATGGGTGAATTCGCCTGGGCGCGGTGCACCCACCACATGGGGAATGACCATGATGACCACACCGGCAATCCGCATCACCGCGTTCGTGCCAAACACCAGCAAGCCCAGGCTTATGGCTGTGGCAATAGCTGTGGCAATCCACCACAGCTGACGATGATCAATATCACCACCCATCATGCCCGGCAATTCTGGCGGTATTCCCAAGGCGGGTGCCACGTACAGCGAGGCGAACCCGGCCAGCCCCCATAACACCCCCTGCCGGGTATCCACATTCTGTCCACGCAAGGCGAACAACGCGGCCAACATGAAGCTGTAGCCAACGCTCATCAACACCGAGGTCAGCAGCGTAAACCCGTGCCGCTCGAAACCTTCTTCCGGCATCCAGGCCATACTGTGATCATGGCTGGATTCCTCACCATCGGTCGCTTCTTCGCCGTGTTCGTGCCCGGATTCAGCGCCGCCTTCGTACTGTTCAGCAAAACTGATAAGGGGAACGGTGGTGACCATTTGCAGGCCGGTTACAAATATACCAGCGAGCGCGCCAGCGGCCAACGCGGTCATTACAATACGCCTGAACATCATAGGGCTCCTGAATATACACAAGCATAACACGTCGCACCGGCACGAGCCGGGCGAGCATCAAACCAGGACTTGAACGAAAACCCTAGTGACAGGGCAGCGCAAAAGCGTGACGGCTGTCGTGTGCAGCATTGTGAATTTCAGTGGGCTGAGCGAAACCTACGCCGTAGACCATGAATACACCAAATACCAAGGCGAAGGCGGCGGGCAGAACCCGGCTGGATACGTCATCGGCAATAGCATTACGAATATCAGTTACTTTGGTTGTCATGTGATTGGTTCCATACCTTAAATAATCAACTCGAATCCAAATCACCGCCTTAGGATACAATCCTGCTCTGAGACACCCCGTCTCTGAGCTGACGATGACACTTAATGGCAGGTCTCCTGGCTCACGGATCATCACATCATCCAGCCTTCCCGGTCACCCTCAGCTGGGCGACTAGTGGCCTTTTCGAACAATGCTCACCGCTAACAGTTGCGGGGGCAGCCACGGTTTAGATCCCCTATTGGGTCGATCTTTCCGCATTCCCTATTAATCCCCAGGCTTTATCGCCATAAACGGGGAACCATCACCGCGACTATAATCCGTCAAAAAGTGCGCGGTCAATGCACAGAAATCATCATTCGCTATATTTTTGCCACAAAGTGCTGCCCTACTGCTAAAAGTACATACTTATTCGGAGGACACATGGTCGAAAAAATCGCACTGGTAGATGATGATCGCAACATCCTGGCGTCGGTAACGATGGCGCTGGAAGCGGAAGGTTACGACGTCACCACCTATAATAACGGCGAAGATGCTTTGAGTGGTCTGAACAAGTCCGCCGTCGATCTGGCGGTTCTGGATATCAAGATGCCGCGCATGGATGGTATGGAGCTGCTAAAACGGCTGCGCGATGACAATGAACTGCCCGTTATATTTTTAACCTCCAAGGATGATGAGATTGACGAAATGCTGGGCTTGCGCATGGGGGCGGATGATTACATCACCAAGCCGTTCTCCCAACGGTTGCTGATTGAACGGATTCGCGCGGTTCTGCGTCGGCGGTCCTCGGTGGAATCACCAGAAGATGACAAGAAGATCGTTCGTCGTGGCGATCTGTTGCTCGACCCCACCCGGCACCTGTGTGCATGGAAAGGCGATCATGTGAACCTCACCGTTACAGAATTCCTGTTGCTGGAAGCGCTGGCCCGCCGACCGGGGCTGGTGAAAAACCGGGATCAGCTGATTGATGCGGCTTATGGAGAGCATATCTACGTAGACGATCGCACCATCGATAGCCACATCAAGCGGTTGAGACGAAAATTCAAAGCTGTGGATGACGATTTTTCAGAAATTGAGACTCTCTATGGCATAGGATACCGTTACCGCACCGAATAAGGTGTTTGAACGGGGTCATATGGAATCGAGAGACAAAATATCAACACCACCAGACTTGGAGCCTATCCGGTCCCATGATCGCGCGCCTGTAAATCGGTCCAGACGTAAACGCCGGTTCTCGCCTATCAAGCGGCGCATTCTGACGGTTAATGTTCTGGCGCTCGGGATGATCATCGCCGGGTTACTTTATCACGGCGAGTACCGCGACAACCTGATCGAATCCGAGATCACGGCCCTGCGCGCTCATGCTGACATGTTTTCTGCGGCGCTTGGCGAAGGCGCGGTGGGCGGCAAAACACCGTTGGATCAGGTTCTGGTGCGGGAAACGGCCAATCGCATTGTGTTGCGTATGGTGGAAAGCACTGACACCCGCGCACGCCTGTTTCGCTTTAACGGCCAACTGGTCGCCGATTCTCGCAGCCTGATGCATGCGGGCCGGGATGTGGAAGTAGAAGTCCTGCTCCCCCCCATTGAAGCCCCGGCGGTTCTGCATGCCCTGTTTGGCTTGTATGACCGGCTCGTTAGCTACCTGACGGGTCGCGAAACCCTGAAGCCTTATGTGGAGCATCCCCGCCAACATGCCCGGCAATACCCGGAGGTCATCCTGGCGTTGCAAGGTCAGGCCGCCAAAGCCATTCGAACCTATGGACGGGACCAACTGCTTATCTCTGTATCAGTTCCCGTACAGCGCTATAAAAAGGTTCTGGGTGCGGTGCTGGTCACCAAAACATCCAAAGACATCGATCAGGCCATGTTCGAAGTTCGCCTGAATATTCTCAAGATTTTTGCCGTGACCCTGGCTATAACGTCCCTGCTGTCTCTTTATCTGGCCGGCACGATTGCCCAGCCTATCCTGAAACTGTCCGATGCCGCCGACAAAATTCGTCATTCTCTAAACCGACAGGACAGGCTTTCCGAACTGGAAGCGAGAGACGACGAGATCGGTGATCTGGCCCAGTCCCTGCACGATATGACGGATGCCCTGTGGGATCGCATGGATGCTATCGAGCGATTTGCCGCCGATGTATCTCACGAAATCAAAAACCCGCTCACGTCTCTCAAAAGTGCGGTGGAGACGGCCGCCCGCGTGACCGAGCCTGAGCAGCAACAAAAGCTGCTGGCTATTATTCAGGATGATGTGGAACGACTGGATCGCTTGATCACGGATATATCCAATGCGTCCAGACTGGATGCAGAACTGTCGCGAACCGCCCTGACCAAAATCAATGTGGGCGACATGCTGGAAACACTGACAGATATCCATACGTCAACAGCAAAGGAAGGTGCACCGCGCATCGTTGTTGAGATGGGCACCAACACAGCGTGTGCTGTATCAGGCATGGAGGACCGATTGGTGCAGGTGTTCCGGAACCTGATCGCCAACGCCATAACCTTCAGCCCGACCGAAGGCCTGATCACTATCGCCTTGCACCAGGACGATGATGGGTGTGCTATTGTCACCGTCAGTGACGAAGGCCCCGGCATTCAACCGGGCAAGGAGACAACCATCTTTGAGCGATTTTATTCAGAACGGCCAGAGGGTGAGAAATTTGGCACCCATTCCGGGCTGGGCCTCAGCATTTCCAAGCTAATCATCGATGCCCACCACGGCACGATTGCCGCGGGTAATCGGTACGCCACAAATGGCGCTGTCATTGGGGCACGGTTTACGGTTACCTTGCCCGCCATAACCGGTTAACAACACAGAGAGATCGCGCGTGCCCCAAATTCATGCAACCGCCGTCAGCATCAAAGGCAATGGCATCGTCCTGTGTGGTGATTCGGGTGCGGGAAAGTCTGATCTTGGCCTGCGGATGATTGATCGTGGCGCGCGTTTAGTGGCCGATGACCGGTGTGATCTGAACATGGTGGATGACCAACTGATAGCCTCATGTCCGCAAACGATCTTCGGCCTGATGGAAGTACGCGGCATTGGCATCCTGCGGTTTGAATGCGAAGGCGCGGCCCCGGTGCGGTTAATCGTAGAACTGTGCGACGCATCCGATATTGAACGTCTGCCCGAACAACGCATGAACAAAAAATACGGAATCGAAATACCAACGATCAGAATAGCGCCGTTCGAGGCGTCAGCAGCCACCAAGATTATCGTGGCGCTGGGCCATGTTCTGGGCGAGATCGAAAGCCAATCGGCATGACACAAAACGGAACAACCAGACGCGTAATCTTTGTAACTGGTGTTTCCGGTGCAGGAAAATCCACCGCGCTGAACGTGTTCGAAGACTTAGGCTTCGAGGCCGTAGACAATCTACCTGTTTCCTTGCTGCCTTCCTTATTGGCCAATCAGGTGCTGTCCGAGGTCGGCCAGATGATTGCTATTGGTATTGATGTGCGAGCACGGGATTTCGATGCCCGCAATCTGCGCGACAAAATTGACCGCTTCAAGTCTATGCCAGACGTTGATGTAACGTTGCTATTCCTTGATTGTGAAGACAGCGAACTTGAAAATCGCTTTTCCGCTACCCGCCGCCGTCACCCGTTGGCCCAGGACCGCCGGGTACTGGATGGTATCATCCAGGAACGCGACCTGTTGGCACCCTTAAAGGAATCGGCGGACATGGTGATGGATTCAACAAATTGCACCGTGGCCGATTTCCGACACCTGATGGAGGAACATTTCAGCAGCGAAGACACCAATGATCTGACTATTTTTGTCACGTCATTTTCCTTCGCTAAGGGTGTGCCACGGGACGCAGACATGGTTTTTGATGTTCGATTTTTGCAAAACCCTCACTACATCGATGATTTGCGCCGCTTAAGCGGTCTCGATGAACCCATTGGCGCATATATAAGCCAAGACCCTGATTTTCCATCGTTTATTGATAACCTGAAGCAGCTTCTCGGGCCTTTACTGCCCCGATATGCTGATGAAGGAAAACGATATTTGACCATTGCCGTTGGCTGTACAGGGGGGCGACATCGCTCGGTTTTCCTGACAGAAACGCTGGCTGCATGGATATTATCCACAGGCAGGCAGGCGCAAATTCATCACAGGGACTTGGAAAATGCGGGAAAATAGTCTGAAATCCTTCCAATAAGAAGAAACTGCGCTCTTAAACGAAGGAAAAGATAACGATGATCGGTTTGGTCCTTGTTACCCACGGTCGCCTTGCCGAGGAACTTATCGCCGCGCTGGAACATGTGGTTGGCCCACAGGAAAGTGTCGTTGCGGTCTGTATCGGACCTGATGACGATATGGAACGTCGTCGCACCGATATTCTGGAAAGTATCGAGCGGGCAAATTCCGGGGGTGGCGTCATCCTGCTCACCGACATGTTCGGTGGTACGCCGTCGAACCTGGCTATTTCCGTTATGGAACAGGCACAAGTCGAGGTTATTGCCGGTGCCAACCTGCCTATGCTGATCAAGCTGGCCAGTGTACGCGCAACCGCCAGTTTGGAAGACGCCGCAGAACAAGCCGCAGACGCCGGACGCAAATATATCAACATCGCCTCGCAATTGTTGCAGGAGGACGGCACGTGACCTCTTCGGGCTCGGGTGCTGACAGCTGTCTGGTCACAATCGTCAACAAACGAGGCCTGCATGCACGGGCGGCGGCCAAGTTCGTAAAAACGGCCACCGATTTTGATGCCCGGATTGACGTCAGCCGAAATGGCCAGACGGTATCGGGTAAATCGATTATGGGCCTGATGATGCTGGCCGCATCGCCGGGTACAGAGATCGAAATTACTGCCGTCGGCCCGGCGGGTGCCGATGCTATGTCAGCACTTAAAGCACTGGTCCAGGCCGGGTTCGATGAAGAGGACTAAGTGGCATGGCTCGTAAAACGCCCTCTGCACCAACCAGAGAACAGTCATTCAGCGGCTTGGGGGTATCCCCAGGCATCGCCATTGGCCCGGCTTACGTGCGTGAGCACGGTGCCATTGATATCCCCGAGTACACCATCCCCGACAGCAAGATCAAAGCCGAATGCAAACGGCTGGATGCTGCGGTCGAACGCGCACAGCGCCAAATGGCACGACTCAGAGCCAAAGCCAAGACCATGCCGGAGACCGCCGCCGATGAACTGGGGTTTCTGGTCGAAGCCTACGAGCAGATGCTCAAGGATTCCCGTCTGATCCGGGGCGCCAAACAGCGCATTTCCTCCGATCACATGAACGCTGAAGCCGCCATTCAGGCCGAGATCACCGACATCACCCACGCCTTTGCCGCCATGGATGATGTGTATATCGCCGCCCGCATTGACGATATTCGCGGCGTCGGTCGTCGCCTGATCCTGAACCTGACCCAAACGCCGGTAAAACCGTTCGCTTCGGTGCCCAAGGGCAGCATCATTATTGCCGATGAACTGACACCCGCCGATACGGCGCAACTCAACCCCGAACGGGTGGTTGGTGCAGCGGCTGATCTGGGTGGTGGCGAAGGTCATACGGCCATTATGGCCCGCGCGCTCGGCTTGCCTACGGTATTGGGTGCCCAGGATATGCTACGCAACGTGCGGCACGGTGAAATGATCATGATCGACGGCACGGTGGGCCGGGTTGTCATCAACCCCAGCAAAGCTACGCTGGACGCCGCCACCAAACAGCAAAAAGCATACCGCCGTCAGGCCGAGCGCCTGCACCGTATGCGTGACCTACCCGCGATTACCCGCGATGAGGTCGATATCATCCTACAGGCCAATGTGGAACTACCTATTGAAATGACCATGGTCAAAACGTCGGGCGCCGCCGGGGTGGGCCTGTTGCGCTCAGAATTCATGTTTATGGGCCGCGACGATGTACCGGATGAAGAAGAGCAATACGAAAGTTTCCGCGATGTGGTGCTGGCTGCCGATGGTCCGGTCACCATTCGCACGTTGGACGTGGGTGGCGAAAAACCAGCCGAAGCCCTGTTCAAAGGCATGGATGAGAAAGCCACATCGGCGCTGGGCCTGCGCGGTATTCGCCTGTCGCTGTTGCAACCCGATATTCTGGAAACACAGTTCCGGGCTATTTTACGCGCTGCCAACCATGGCCCGGTTCGTATTCTGCTGCCCATGGTGTCCACCGTATCCGAAGTCCGCCAGGCCAAGGCTATTTTGAAGAAGGCCGTGACCAAGCTGAAACGCCGCAAGGCCACTGTACCCAACCCTATTCCGCCCATTGGTTGTATGATTGAGGTGCCGGGTGCGGCACTGGCGGCGGATGCGCTGGCACAGGTGTGCGATTTCTTTGCCATCGGGTCCAACGATCTGACCATGTACACGTTGGCCATCGATCGGGGTAATGAGTACGTGGCTGATCTGTTCGATCCATTGCATCCGGCCGTGCTCAGGCTCATCCAGTTTTCAGCCGAGGCCGCGCGACGGATGGATATCCCGGTCAGCATCTGTGGCGAAATGGCGGGCGATCCCCGGTACACGGCGTTGCTCGTCGGGCTGGGGTTTCGCGAATTATCCATGACCGCCCTGAATATTCCGCGCGTGAAACAGCGCATTCGCGATCTGGACGTGATTGCCGCCAACCGGCGCGCCAGCCAGATTATGGATCAGGTGGATTCAGGCCGTATCGCCACCCTGATAGATGATATGAACGAGATGGGTTAATCCCCCTTTGGGCATTTACCAACGCCGAGGTTCATGCTAGGAACGCGCCATAAAATAAGCCTTTTTCTAAAGAATTCCCCCCATCAGGAGACACGTTCTATGAGCTCGACAGACGATTATCAGGTAGCCGACATTTCACTGGCCGATTTTGGCCGTAAAGAACTGGACATTGCTGAGTCCGAAATGCCGGGCCTTATGTCCACCCGCGAAGAGTTTGCCGCCTCTCAGCCCCTTAAAGGCGCTCGCATCGCAGGCTCAATCCACATGACCATTCAGACCGGTGTGTTGATCGAAACACTGGAAGCTCTCGGCGCCGAAGTCCGCTGGGCATCATGCAACATCTATTCAACCCAGGATCACGCTGCTGCGGCCATCGCCGCCAACGGCACACCGGTTTTCGCCCATAAGGGTGAAACATTGGAAGAATACTGGGATTTCGCTCATCGCATTTTTGATTGGCACGACGGCGGCACACCCAACATGATTTTGGATGATGGCGGCGATGCCACCATGCTGATCTATCTGGGCTCCGAGGCCGAAAAAGATATCTCGGTGCTGGATAATCCGGGCAGCGAAGAAGCCGAGGTTATGTTTGCCTCCATCAAAGCCAAGTTGGCCATCGATCCCACCTGGTATTCTCGGAACCTGGCCACCATCAAAGGTGTGACCGAAGAAACCACCACCGGCGTTCACCGGCTCGTTGAGATGGAAAAGGAAGGCACATTGCCCTTCCCGGCCATCAACGTGAATGACTCGGTGACAAAATCCAAATTCGACAACAAATACGGTTGCCGCGAAAGTCTGGTGGATGCGATCCGTCGTGCCACCGACGTGATGATGGCCGGTAAAGTTGGCGTTGTTTGTGGTTACGGCGATGTGGGCAAAGGCTCCGCCGACTCGCTTCGTAATGCCGGTTGCCGCGTTCTGGTCACCGAAGCCGATCCCATCTGTGCCCTTCAGGCCTGCATGGAAGGTTTTGAAGTTGTGACCATGGAACAGGCCACCAGCCGCGGTGATATCTTCGTCACCACCACCGGCAACATCGACGTGATTACCGTTGATCACATGCGCGCCATGAAAGACCGAGCCATCGTTTGTAACATCGGCCACTTCGATTCTGAAATTCAGATCGCGGCACTGAAAAACATGGAATGGAACAACATCAAGCCACAGGTGGACGAAATCACCTTCCCGGATGGCAACCGCATCATCCTGCTGGCCGAAGGCCGCCTGGTTAACCTGGGCTGTGCCACCGGCCACCCCAGCTTTGTGATGAGCGCGTCTTTCACCAACCAGACACTGGCCCAGATCGAGTTGTTCGCCAATAACGACGACGGCCAGTACGGAAACAAAGTTTACGTACTGCCAAAATGGCTGGACGAAAAAGTGGCTATGCTGCACCTGGGTAAACTGGGCGCATCACTGACCACGCTGAGCCAGGAACAGGCCGACTACATCGGCGTCGAAGTAGCTGGCCCTCACAAACCTGAGGCCTATCGTTACTAGGTTCCAGCTTTAGACCAAATCAAAAAAGGGCGGCTCTGAGATAGAGCCGCCCTTTTTTATTGCCTTAGATATTACGCAAAGCCACCTTCGCAAATTGAGCCAATTTGCTCGGGTTTTGCTCTAAAACATACTTTTCAGGTCTGACGAAAACGTGGGAAAGGCGAACATATCATTCTTTATGGCACTGGCCGGAATCTTATGACGCATGGCCATGGCGAACAGATGGATCAATTCCTGTGATTGATGCCCAACCATATGGGCACCGACGATCTGATCCGTACTTTCATCAACCAATACCTTGGACCACGCAACGGATTCCGCATAGGTCTTGGTGGAAAACCAGCCGGACATATCGCTGGTCGTGACTTTTACATCCACCCCCTGCCGGGCGGCATCTTCTTCGCTCAGCCCCACAGTACTTAGAGCAGGTACAGTATAAATACCACTCGGGATCACGCTGTAGTCTGGTTTCACAAATGGCCCCGCAGGCCCCCTGACGATGTTCTCACCCACAAGGCGGCCCTCATAGGTGGCGATGGGCGATAGCTGCGGGGAGGTGACCAGAGCATCACCCACAACCCATACTGACGGATTTGACGTGGAACGCAGGTATTCATCGGTCTCAACCGCAATACGGTCATGCTTCACGTTACCCGCATTCAGATCAAGTGTTTCCACATTGGCGACCCGACCGGCACCATTGATGACCCGGTCAGCCTTCACGGTTTGCTCAGCACCATCAAGGTCGTAAGTGACGGCTAGTTTGTCGCCCGACTTCGCAACAGCCTTGACCTGTACGTCTGTTTTGACGTTGATGCCCAGCCGCTCACTTTCAGCCTGAATAGCGGCCACAGCACCCGCTTCAACACGGGGCAGCAAACGCGGCATAACTTCCAGAATGGTGACTTTGGTTCCAGCGCGGGCATAGACATGGCTGAATTCCATGGCGATAACGCCACCACCGATAAAGACGACTTCGCCGGGTTGTTCTTCTTCCGATAAAACTTCATCCGACGTGATCATCAACTCGGCTCCCGGAATAGGTAAAGGTCGGGTTTTTGATCCGGTGGCGATAACAATGTTGTCGCCCTCCAGCACCTTGCCATCTACTTCAACGCTGTTGGGGCCCACAAACCGGGCAGAACCCCAGAACACATCGCCCCGCTTTTTGGCCACGTCATGCATGGCGTCGGGAATAAAGCTGATCAAACCCTTTTCACGCTGGATCAGTTTGGTCCAGTTCAGCTTCGGTTTGCTGACCTCAATATGGTGGGCGCTGGCGGTCTCAATCTCATGCAGTGCATGCCCGGCGGCCACCAGAACCTTTTTGGGCGTACAGCCCCGGTTGGGGCAGGTGCCGCCGAAATCCCGTTGCTCAACAAAGGCAATTCGTTTGCCCGCTTCATGGGCCACGGCTGAAACGCCAAGACCGGCATTCCCACCGCCCAGGATGATGACATCGTATTTATCTGACATAATAATTCTTCCTATAATGATGTGTTCACAAGCCCAGATCGGTTAATCCGGGATGGTCGTCAGGGCGTTTGCCCGTTTGACCACGGGTCCATAAAAACTTGCGGTCGGCTTCTTCAATGGGCAGATCATTGATACTGGCGATCCGGCACCTCATGAGGCCGTGTTCATCGAATTCCCAGTTCTCATTCCCATAGGCCCGGAACCAGTTGTTGTTATGGTCGTGGTACTCATAGGCAAACCGCACCCCGATTCGGTTATGGGTGAACGCCCAAAGTTCCTTGATCAGGCGGTAATCCAGCTCCTTCGCCCATTTGCGAGTGAGAAGGTCTTCGATTTCGGCGCGCCCGGTGATGAACTGGGTGCGGTTTCGCCACACACTATCCTCGGTATAGGCCAGCGCGATTTTAGCAGGCTCCCGTGTGTTCCAGCCATCTTCGGCAGCACGAACTTTGGTGGCGGCCGATGCTTCATCAAACGGCGGCAGGGGTGGACGGCTCATGATGCTGTTCCTTGTTTATCACTCAGTTGTTGTTCCAACTGGGCGATGCGCTGCTGCAATGGCTCGACGACTTCTGCCACGTCGGCTTCGGTATATCGCGGCGTAATGTGCTGCGGGCAATTGATGTCCCAGGCGGTGATGTCAAAAATGATCGCCTGTTCCGGCAGGCCGCGATAATCAGAATCCCGCATTTGCTCCATCACATCCGGGTCATCCACCACACGGGCATGACCCCAGATTTTAATGCGCCGACGATTGGGGTAATCCATCAGGAAGATATAGGCCTTGTCGTTCTCGCTCAGGTTTCCGGACGATATGTACTGTCGATTACCCCGGAAATCGGCAAAGCCCAGCGTCTTGTCATCCAGGACTTTCAGGAATCCCGGTTTACCACCACGGTGTTGGATATAGGGCTGGCCTTCGGCGTTGGCAGTGCCCAGATAGAACGAGTCCCGATCGTTAATAAACTGGACCAGATCAACCGTTATGGTTTCCTGCCAACCGGCACCCTCTTCCATGGCCGCGTAACCGTCGCGTGACCCTTTGCTTTCCTGAAGGCGCTTTACCGCCGGGGTAAAGGCCACATCACTTGCATAACTCGACATTTGAATTCTCCTGCTCACCTCAATGAGCGCTAATGAATACGGCGTTGTGTCTGTGTTAAATTGATTAATAGACTGATCGTTCTATCTTGTCAATCTTTTTTCAATCCACCCCTATTTTAGCGTGAAATTCAAGCTATTGTTACGTAGATTAAAGTAAAATCTATCTTGATTTTCTCGAAAATAACCATAATATTATACCGATCGATCTATTTATTATTCATACGAGGGCACCCCATGGCTTCGGGAAAACGGGATCATCTTATCGATACGGCGCTTGAACTGTTCTGTCAGGACGGCTTTCACGCCACGGGCGTTGATAAGATTATTGAGACGGCGGGCGTGGCCCGCATGACCATGTACAACCACTTTAAATCGAAAGATGAACTGATCCTGGCCACCCTGCGCCGCCGTGATGAGAAGTTCCGAAACGGCTTCATGCGCGCCGTGGAACGCCTCGGTCGCACGCCCAAGGACCGCCTGCTCGCCATCTTCGATGCGCTGGAAGAATGGTTCAGGGAAGACAACTTCTCGGGCTGCATGTTCATTAATGCCTCCGCCGAATTCTCAGGCACCGACGATCCCATCCACATGGCATCGGCAGAACACAAAATACTCATGCGACAGTATTTCAAGAAACTGACCACCGAAGCCAATACCGATGCCCCCGACGAACTGGCTGACGAACTCATGCTCCTGGCCGAAGGCGCAATCGTCATGGCCTATGTGGCAGGTGATGCCAATGCGGCTGCCCGAGCCAAGGCGACGGCTGGGAAGTTGATCTAGCAAAAGTTCTATTTTCCTCATTAGAACCGTGAGGATTAGTGGTGCCAGATTCCGGTTTTGTCCGGGTTCGATTAAATTGACAATTTGTATGTTTCGTAATAAACGTACATACCGTACAAAATAGGAGCCTTAAGATGGCCAATATCCAAGTATCAGACGTTCGGGACAACTTGTCGGACTGTATCAATCGGTCGCATTACGGAAAGGAACGATTAATCATTGAACGCCACGGCAAACCAGTGGCAGCGTTGGTTTCTGTGGATGATGCAAAATTTTTGATGGAGTTAGAGGCCAGCATGGATTTGGCCTATGCACGGGATATACTGGCAAAAACAGCAGAAAGTGACATTACCGATTGGGACGACCTGAAAGCTGACCTGGGTCTGTAATGTCCTATCGCGTCGGACTGGCACCGGCTGCCAAAACTGAACTCAAGAAGCTGAACAAAAAGGCCCCTAAAAAAGTAATGCGGGCCATCGCCGACGCTATCGATTCACTGAAAGAAAATCCACGCCCACACGGAACGGAAAAACTCTCCGTCGTCGAAGGCTTGTACAGAATACGGAAAGGAAACTTCCGCATTATCTATCAAGTAAGAGACGAAGAACTGCTCGTGCTCATTGTTAAAGTAGCAGACCGGAAAGAGGCCTACGACAGGATACTCAAGGAAGCGAAACGCCGGATACAGGCACACACAGACGCCCGAACGTCATAAACCTGCGACACGTCAATAATAGACGTCTGAATTCGGAGCAACATGCATGGACAACATCCAACGGATTCATGCGCTGGGGGAATGGTTCCAGGAAGACAGTTTCTCGGGCTGCATGTTCATCAACGCTTCCGCCGAATTCTCAGGCCCAGACGATCCCATCCACATGGCATCGGCCGAACACAAAATACTGATCCGACAGTATTCTAATGGGCCAGCGATGAAGGCATAGGCTTAATACTATAAAGCCAAGAAATAATACCAAAACTATGCAGGAAAGTGTTCAGAATAAAGAGCCATCTCCGTTACCCCAAATTACTAACTTCAACACAGCACCTTCCAATGTATGCAAATTTATACAATTTTATTATGAGTCGACTTATTGATACGCTACCAATAATAGTATGGTGCTCAACCAATCGCGGGAGTTTTTTTTAGGAATGGTGGAAAAGAAATCGAAAACACAAAGCAAATCTCATACATCGAATAGCTCAGCACCGGCGGAAATGGGCGACTCACTCGAACTTATAAGATTTTTGAGAGAGCACTTGGTTCGATTCTCGGCTATTGCCAACACAGGTGGCGTGGTCGCCGTGATCTCGGTTCTAGGAGCTACCTCACATGATGGGGAAGTCTTGAATATCCTTGCCATCCCGCTGTCGTTGTTTTGCCTTGGAATCATTTCGGCACTTCTGAATGTAGTCAATGCGATGGCCATGGAAGTACACGAAAAAAAGGTCATGGATTTGAACAAGAGAAGCGATCCAATCAAAAAGAAGGGCGAATCCTCTATCCGTCGAATTGGGAAGACATCTCTCTTCAATTTGTTCCGGTTTTCATACACGTCCGGGGCTTATCTCTTAGTTGGCATGGTCACATTCTTTATACTGGGATGCGTATCAGGTGTTGCGCTTATTGCTCTTGCCTGATCACCGAAGTGTCACACGCTCCCCCCTTGCGATAATCACTCGCCCCCCATAAGATTCCCTACCGATTCGCTGTTGGCGTGATTTATGGATCCTATTGTTGCTTTTGCTGCTGGTGTGGGTGTGAGTGCTGTTTTGGGCAGTGTTGGCGCTTGGGTTTATTTGCGGCGATCTGACACCAGCCCGACTATTCCCGCCATCGCCCAACCCCCTGAGACGTCCGATCTGGATGCGGCCATGCTGGCGTTGTATCAGGCGCAGCCTGATGGCATCTATGCCTGGGTCAATGATGTTGACCCACCGGGTCAGTGCTCTGCGGCGCTGGAAGAAATGTTACAGCTGCCGCGTGGATCGGTCACCAGGTTCGAGAGCGTGGCCGGGGCCTTTGGGTCTGCGGAAAGTGCGTCACTGAACCAGGCCGCCGGCGCACTGCGATCCCAGGGTAAGATATTCGATATCGTGTTGCCGCTGGGCGAGCGCATGGTTCATGTGGTTGGCCGGCGGGCACGGGAAGCGGGCGGCAAGATTATCGGCGACATTATCTGGTTCCGCGATGTATCCACGCTGGCAGGCGCAGCCGATCTGTCCTCCGCAGAAGACCAGATGCGCGCCGTGTTTGATGCCATGCCGATCCCGGTGTGGTTGCGCGATCCTGATCTGGAGCTGGCCTTTACCAACACACTGGCGGCTGCATCGGGTAATGCCGTTGCCCGCCGCGCCACGGAGATTGCATCGAAAGTTGCACAGGGAGGCGGGGCGCAGACCGAACGCCGTATGCTGGACGTGGATGGCACGCGCCGGGTACTGGAAATCACCGAAGCCTCATTGGGCGAAGGTGGCGGCACGATTGGCTTTGCTGTGGAACACATGGGCGGTGATGTGGAGGACCTGAAAGCCCATATGACGCGCCAGCGCACCGTATTTGATCACATGCTGGGCAATTTGAGTGCCGGTATCGTTGTGTACGGCCCCGACAAACGTATTGAGACCCACAACGCGGCCTTTGCCATGCTGTGGGCCATGGACGAGGCATGGTTGGAAGAACGGCCCACCCTGTCACAGGTTCTGGATCACATGCGCGATACGCGACTGGCCGAGGAAATGCCCGACTTCAACAAATACCGTGCCGAGGAAAACGCCTTGTTCGACACGCTGGATGCCGCCGTCGAGAACACCCACTACCTGCCGGGTGGCCGCACCCTCCGGGTCACGGTGGCACCTGCGGGTGGTGGTGGGCTGACGTACATATACGAAGACATCAGCGACTCTCTGAACCTGCAACGATCCTTCAAGACCCTTGATTTGGTTCAGCGCCACACCATCGATAATCTACAGGAAGCCGTAGCCGTATTTGGCAGCGATACACGTTTGAAGCTGCACAATGCGCCGTTTGCCAAAATGTGGGGCCTTGGGGAAAACATGGGGGAAGGCGACGAAACTACCGAGCCGCTACTGTCCGAAGTGGTGGAGCATATGCGTGATCCAGACATGGATGATGCGGCGTGGGAGGCGCGCCACCAGAATATCCTCGCCAATCTGTCACAACGCCGCCCGCACAAGGAGCGGTTCCGGCGTGGCGAGAATGAGGTGTACGACGTGGCTTGCGTGCCATTGCCCGATGGTGCGGTGCTGATCAGTTATCTGGACATCACCGACGAAGCCCAAGTGGAAGACGCGCTTCGCGAGCGGACCGATATACTGGAAGAGACGAACCGGCTTAAATCCAAGTTCATCGATGATGTGTCTTATGAGGTCCGCACGCCGTTGACCACCATCACCGGATTTTCCGAAATCCTCACCGCCGGATATTTCGGTGATCTGAATACTCGCCAGCAGGAATATCTGGATGGCATTCAGGCCACCGCCAATACGCTAATGAGTGTGGTCGCCGATATTCTGGAACTGGCCGCTATCGAAGGTGGCACCGCCGCACTGGAAAAAGACGCCGTGGATATCCACGCCATGCTGGCCCAGTGCATGAAGCTGATCACCGAACGCGCCCGGCAGAAAGAAATTCACCTGACGTTTGATGTGCCGACGGACATAGGCTGGATTTCGGCTGATCCCAAACGCCTGCAACAGGCTATATTCAACCTGCTCGCCAATGCTGTACGCTTTACGCCCAACCGGGGTGGCGTGCGTATCAGTGCCGAACGCGATGATAACGATGTGATCCTGAGTGTCTCAGATACTGGCGTGGGCATCCCGCAGGCCGACATCGACCGGGTGTTTGAGAAGTTCTCCAAAGTGATACAGGCCAACAAAGGATCCACGGGCGAGCCTGAAGGCGCCGGGCTGGGTCTTGCCATGGTCAAGAGTTTCGTTGAATTGCACGGCGGCGTGGTTAATATTCATTCGCCCCGCAACCGGGGCACCACAGTAACCTGTCGCCTGCCCGCCACGGGTACCGAAGGCGGCGATGCACGGGACGCATTTACGCATGAGTGAAACTGGTTTCCCTGATCTTAAAACCCTGGTCGATATCAAGAACCTGATCGATCAGGTGGCCTTGATTGAAGACAAATTGGCCGATGCCGAAAAAGGCCTGTATCATGAGTTGCGCGACAAATACGCATCCGAAGTGGCCATTGGATTTGAAGACAAGGTGCTGCTGGAAGTCATGCTGCGCAATGTGACGATCCGGAAAGATATGGACATTCCTATCTAGATCGATACGCCAACGCGCCTATGGTCCAAATGATCTTGCACGCGGCCCCGATCACACCGTGCACCGTACCCGAAATTTTTGAGACCCCTATACGCATCCGATAAGACACCGGCACTTCGCGAATGCGAAGCCCTGCCACGACGGCCTTGATCTGCATCTCAATGGTCCAGCCGTAATCTTGATCCACCATCTCAAGCCCCGCCAGTGCAGCGCGATCAATAGCCCGAAACGGCCCCAGGTCATGGTACTGATAGCCCCAGATCAGCTTGATCAGCCAGCACGCCAGCGCGTTCCCGTAGTGCTGTGCCGGGGTGATGGCGTTTTTGTCGGGATGGCGAACACCAATCACCAGATCAGCGCTGCCTTCTATGACCGCGCCCGCAATCTGGTCAATTTCGGATGGATCATCGCTGAAATCTCCATCCAGAAAGACCACCACATCAGTCTGGCCCAGCGCATCGATCCCTTTGAGACACGCCCGACCATAACCGCGCACCGGTTCGGATATCACTTGTGCACCGTGCTGCCCGGCTATCTCGGCGGTGCTATCGGTCGATCCGTTATCTACCACGATCACCTGATCCACCCACGCGGGCAAGGCGCTGATCACGGCAGCGATTGACGGTGCCTCATTCAGCGCCGGGATAATAACGGATATGTGTTTACCAGCGCGCATGTGATCTGAACCTGTACCAAAGCAGCATCACCATAACCGGGCCATGTTCCAACCATACGATGCCGTGGTCAAAATAATCCGGGTTCTCCACGAAGAACGGATGAAACCGGAGATGATAAAGTGGCAACGTGGCCGTCCATAGCATCATGGCTGGATTGGGTGCCAGCACCACAAATGCAAATATCCAACTGGCGTACCAGGGATAGGCCGCCGGTGATAACAGAAACAGTACCGCCGTCATGCACAGAACCCGTTGGCAAAGTTGATCGCTGCGGGTTGTACTGGAACGGGCCAGTAACAGGGAGACAAGGATCAAGACACCGGCGAGGATTGCGCGTACCAGTTTAGGCCCATCAAACTCGTAAAGACTGAATGCGGAAAACAGGCTTGTAAGCAAATGCTCAAACGCCCCGAACAGGGCACTGTTGGTCTGCCATGATCCGGCAAAGGCGGTCAGGCCCGATCTTTGCCCAAGCCCGCTGGTGATCATGGGAAATAGAATGACCAGACTGGTCAGCCCAAACATGCTTAACGCCAGTATCTTGTGTCTTCGAATCAAACCACCATGGCGAAACAATGTTGGGAACAGCAATACAGGCCACAGTTTGACGCCTACTGCCAAACCTAAAAACCCGCTCATCACCACAGGTCGGAGCCGAATGGCAAACAGCAAAGCCGCCAACATGAACGGGATTAGCAAAGCGTCCATATGCGCCGCATTGAACATCATCTGTATAACCAGCGGGTTCCACCAGTACACCGCCGCCCATAAAGGCGACCGGTTCAGGTGCCGAAGTAACAACACCATCAAGCCCAGACTGCCCAGATCAAACGCCAGCAGGACCGCCCGCCAACTGGTCAGGCTCCATTCCCCCAGCGCGTATGCCAGCGCAAAGATGGCCTCGGCCAGAGGCGGGTATATGGTACGCAGATGCGGGTAATTGATGTGCTCAATCAGGCCATCCGCATCATACGCCAGCACCAACACAGCCACCGGCACTTGGCCGCTCAGAATATCGTTGGGCGACAACGCGTAGGCATCAAAGCCATTTGCCAGCATGCCGCCATCCCACAGGTACCTGAGGTAGTCGATTTCCCACAACGGCTCTGAAGCAAACAGGGTGAGCCGCGCGGCCAGTCCCACACCAACCATGCAAATAACCATGTTGGTGTTTATCGGCAGGTTTTTGATGACAGTGGGTAGGGCGAGAAATACCAATCCAGACAGAACGCCGATCACAACCAACCAGGTGATGGGCAGGATTCCAAACAACGACACGGCATCCTGATGATACGACAGCCAGGTAAATGCCAGCACGCTCGCCAACACAACGGCACCAACGGCGTTCGAGACAACGAACGGCTTTTGAGTCACACCTTAGCTGCCGCGCCGGGTGCCAACAGCAACGAGATTGGGCAGAACATTGCTGTTGAGAGTCCAGTCATAACTCTCGAATTCCACATCTGTAACTCCATCCAGCGCCGCCACCAGATCATCCGATGCATAGCCTTTAATATGGTCAATGATGGCAGCGTCCGTGCCGCCGAAGTCTTCCGCAAACCATTTATAGATGCTGGATGCAACGACCCGGCCACCTTCGACCCGGCTCCCGCGCGGGTGATTGATAAACGCCTTGGCACCGTGGTTCAGATAGGTCTCAATATTCTCGACCGTCACGGCCACACCCCACAGGTTGGGGCAACTCAGTGCTGCACAGTTCAGAGCGTAGTGGATACGGGGGTCCTGCCAAATGGGGCGCAGAATCCGGTGCTCAATATCATCGAGGCTCAGGCTTTCACCTTCTACGGTGATCAGTTTCTTACCCCATGGGCCGTTGCTGAAAAAACCGGGCGATATATCAATATCGCGGATCGAGGTTATTTTGCCTGCATCCAGCACCACATTGATGGTCAGCGCATTGTACATATTAATCCAGTAGGCGCGTTGTTCATCCCGGCTCAGGCTTGATACAGATACCCGGCTCAGATCATCCAGATACTCATCCAACATCATCTTATCGCCCCCGATGATCCAGCCATAGGCCACGCGGTTGATACCATCGTCACCAAACACCACGAATTTTTGTAATAGGGTGTTCCATGCGTCGTGATCAACGGTGGTGGTGGAATTCTCGTCATGTATCAACCAGCGATCCCACAGATCAGAATCAGGGGCGGCCCAGGCAGGACCTGCGCACAGGAAAAATGCGGTAACGGCGCAGACGCCCAGAACATATATCCATTGGTTTTTCGCACGGTTTCCCATGGGCAGATTTTAGGCGCAGGCTCAATTCATGGGAAATCACAAAATCGTGGGATCATATCAGTATTTGCCCCCAAGGCGGCATTTTGGTAGATAATTGCACCCTAGACCGTGAACTTAAGAAAATTGGAGCCTCTAAGTGCAGATAACCAGCCGCGAACTGCATGCGAAATTCCCCATCGGCCAGCAGGTGCGACATCGCCTGTTCGGCTTCCGTGGCGTGGTCTATGACGTAGACCCGGAATTCGGCAATACCGAGGAATGGTACCAAAGCATCCCGGCAGAGGCCCGCCCGCGCAAAGACCAGCCATTTTACCATCTGCTTGCCCAGAACCACGACCAGTCATCCTATATGGCGTATGTGTCTGAACAAAACCTGGTGCCAGACGAATCGGACGAACCGTTCAACCATCCGGATTTGGATGATTACTTCGATGTCCACGAAGATGGTCACTATGTGGTTCGCCAGAAGGCCAACTAACCACATACTGGTTACACGGTCTATTTACAGGGCGAAGCCGCGTAATACTCGCTCACAGTTTGAATATCTGCACCCGTCAGGCGCTTGGCGTTTGTATGCATTGTACGGCTGAAACGAAACATGTCTTCTTTCAACAATTCTTCGTTCAACGCGGCCGTGGCCCGAAAAGCCTTCAGTTGCCGTCGGATATAGACCGCACTTTGTGACGCAAGGTTGGGTACGCTCTGTGTCGATTTATTCCCCCCAAGGCCGTGACAAAATTTACATCGAGCCACGACCTGTGGGAATGGAACAGATGGTTTCTCGGCGGGTCTACAGCGAAGGTTCGCGTAGTACGCGGACACATCAGCGATGTCTTGGTCGTCAAGATATGCAACCGCATCATCCATACCATCAAAGCTTCGCGCCGATGATCGCATTTTTGACACCCCGGTTATCGTATGTTGACCAGAACCAAATGAAACATCCAGATCCAGTCGACCTCGTGACGTCAGGCGAAACTGAAAAAGTTGATGCATCAAATATTTTGCTGACTGTCCGGCTAGGCGCGGTATGCCTTCCGGATGCCCCATGCCGTCGTCACCATGGCATGCAGAACAAACCTCACTGATACCGGCTCCGACATCCGGATCACCCGTCAGTTTCTCATCCCCGGCAAAAGTCGGAGGAACCAACCACAGAGAGGGCAATATCAGCATTACAAAGAGGGGGAATTTCATAAAACATACGGTATCACACGCGTATGACGCATAGTACAGTAATTGTGTCATGTGTGGCCTTGCAGCCGATACTCGCCGCCGATACAAAGGTGTATGGATAACAACGCACCCCACCTGACAATGCCTCTCCGATCAGAGGACGATACAGTCCGTTTTGCCGAACAAGTTTGGCAACACGCGAAGAGAAACGATGTGATTGCGATGTGGGGTGATTTGGGTGTGGGCAAAACAGCCTTTGTCCGCGGCTTTATTCGGGCCGCAACCACCGCCACCGAAGAAGTACCCAGCCCCACTTTTACGCTGCTTCAAACATACGATTCTGGTTTAGGCACAATCCATCATTTCGACCTGTACCGGATCGAGCACGAAGACGAGGTGCTTGAGTTGGGAATCGATGATGCCTTCGCGGACGGTGTTTCACTAATTGAATGGCCCGGCAATATGGGGCGATGGTTGCCGCACAAACGGCTTGATTTGACCCTTGAAACCCTTGGTGACAGTGGTGCACGGATGGCAAAACTGTCATCCGATGACCCCGATTGGCAGGCTCGTTTGGCAGGCATGGACTTGCAGGGGTAATATAACGCCATGCACAAACGGACCTCGATTAAACGCGCAATGGTGTTGGCGGCGGGCCTTGGTGAACGCATGCGTCCGCTTACGGACAACACGCCCAAACCCCTGCTGAAATTACAGGGCCACAGCCTGATCGACTACGCCCTCGATCGGCTCCAAGATGCCGGTATCGAGACCGTGGTGGTCAATACCTTCTATCTGGCCGACCAGATGGATGAGCACCTGTCCAAGCGATCCCATCCCGAAATCCTGATCTCACGCGAAGAAGAGCGCCTGGAAACCGGTGGCGGTGTGTTGAATGCGCTGCCTTTATTGGGTGATGAGCCGTTCTTTGTGATTAATGGCGATGCTTTCTGGCTGAATGGCCCAACGGATGCGCTGGGCCGCATGCAGACGCTTTGGGATGAACGCCAGATGGATGCGCTTTTGATGATGCACGCCACGGTGGACGCCTATGGCTTTACCGGACGTGGGGATTTTCTGGTTGAACCGGATGGGGAACTGTCGCGAAGGCCGGAAGGCGAGGTTTGCCCCTATATGTTCGCTGGCATACAGATCCTGCATCCCCGGCTTTTCAAATCCATGCCCGAAGGCGTGTTCTCGCTCAACCGTATGTATGACCTCGCCATCGAAAACGGCACCCTCTATGGCATGATCCATGACGGTGAATGGTTTCATATCGGCACCCAGGAAGGCCTGGAAGAGACCGACGCCTTTATGAAGGTGCGGTATTCCGGCGTGAAGCGCCGATAAGACCATGGCACAGGAAAAGACAACGCCAACCCTATACACCATCGCCCCCAACCGGCCATTTGTTGACACCCTGGCCGCAGGCATATGGGAACAGGCCGCGGCTAATCCGCTGGAACTGGCCCGGTACCAGATTCTGCTGCCCACCCGGCGGTCCTGTCGCAGTTTGCGTGAGGCTTTCCTTCGGCTCAGCGGTGGCAAGCCTGTGTTGCTGCCCCGCATGATCCCCATTGGGGATGTGGACGAAGACGAATTGATGCTGGCCAGTGATTTCCAGTCCGGTGAGTTTGATCTACCGCCGGTGATTTCAGGCATGCGGCGGCAGTTGCTCCTAACCGAGTTGATCCGCAAACGCCCGCCCGAGCCGTCACCCGATCAGGCCGCATTACTGGCGCAGGAACTAGGCACGCTCATCGATCAAGTGGCAACCGAGCGCCTGGATTTTGGCGACTTGAAGAATCTCGACGTAAGCGACTACGCCGAGCACTGGAATGAAACACTGAAATTCCTTGAGCTGGTAACCGATTTCTGGCCCGGCATTCTGGCCCACGAAGGCGTACTGGACCCGGCTGAGCGGCGAAACAGGTTGCTGGAAGCTCAAGCCGAGGCCTGGCGCAGTTCGCCGCCGGACACGCCTATTATCGCCGCGGGTTCCACCGGCAGTATCCCGGCCACCGCGGATCTGCTTGGTGTTATTGCGAACCTGCCCTACGGCTCGGTGGTGCTGCCCGGTCTGGATAATGACCTCGCGGACGAAGCCTGGGCCGTACTCGGCCCAACGCATCCTCAATTCGGGTTAAAGCACCTGCTGGATTGCATGGATGCAAACCGCGCTGACGTGGTCGAATGGCCTCAATCTGAATTCATCCAAGGCCAATCAGCAAGGACTGAGCTTCTGCGGAGCGCGCTGCTGCCATCTGCTGTGACGGGCGCGCGCACCAAAATCGATCACCTGCCTGCGGATACGTTGGATGGCGTCACCCGCATTAACTGCCCTGATTCGGGCAAAGAATCCGAAACAATTGCCCTGATCATGCGTGAAGCTTTGGAAACGCCGGGCCGGACGGCAGCGCTTATCACGCCCGATCGTGCGCTGGCACGGCGGGTAGCAACCGAACTTAAACGGTGGGATATCCACATTGATGATTCAGCCGGTGTGCCGCTGGCCCAAACACCGCCCGCCACGTTCCTGCAACTGACCGCCGATATGGTCACCAGCGATCTGGCACCCGTACCCCTACTGGCCGCGTTAAAGCACCCCTTGGCGGCGGGCGGTCTTAGCACGGCTGGATTCCGGGCTATTGTCCGGTCCATGGAGGTCGCCGCTTTGCGCGGCCCCCGGCCATCTGGCGGGTTCGACGGCCTGATCGCCGCATTGAGTACGGATACGAAAAAGCATCAGACAATCATCGCTTTTCTGGAAGATTTGCGGGGTCGAGCCAAACCATTTGTGGAAAGCCTGCAACAATCCGGCGGCACCCTTAGGGACATGTTGCGTCATCACGTGGCATTTGCTGAAAGTTTGGCCACCACGGATGAGGCGGAAGGCACAGCACGGCTGTGGCGCGGTGATGCGGGCGAAGCATTGGCCACGTTCACCGCTGAACTGCACGAGGCGCTGGATGACAGTATGATCATCGATCATCGCGACTATGCTGTGCTGCTCAAGACTCTCATGATGGGTCGCGTGGTACGGCCCAAACATGGTCGCCATCCCCGTCTCAATATCTGGGGGCCATTGGAAGCCCGTTTACAACATGCCGATGTGATTATTCTGGGCGGATTGAACGAAGGTATCTGGCCGCCAGAACCGCCATCAAATCCGTGGATGAGCCGACCCATGATGACCGCCTTCGGCCTGCCGGTGCCGGAACGCCGCATCGGTCTGTCGGCACATGATTTTGCCCAGGCCTTTTCAGCGGGCAATGTGGTTCTGACCCGCGCTGAACGCACGGACGGCACCCCGACGGTACCATCCCGGTGGTTGCGACGCCTAGAAAACCTGATTTCCAGTAGTCCGCTCCGTGATGCCTTCCAGCCTGATCGCTCATGGCTAAGTCTGGCGCTGGCGCTGGATCATCCGGCCGGTCCAGTGAACGTTACCCCACCTGCCCCCACGCCACCGCTGACGGCACGTCCGCGCCAATTATCAGTTACCCGTATCCGTGTGTTGCAGCGTGATCCTTATGCCATCTATGCCCGTCACATCCTGGATCTGAGGCCCATTGATGCCATTGATGCCGATCCCGGTGCGGCGGAACGCGGCACCGTTATTCACGATACTCTGGAAGCCTTTTTCAAAGAATATCCTGATGAATTGCCCAATGATGCCGAGAATCTTTTGATCGCGGTGGGCGAAAAGGAATTTGCCAAACACATGGCCCAACCCGGCGTCCGGGCGTTTTGGTGGCCGCGATTTCTTCAGGTTGCGGCATGGTTCATGGCCAATGAACGCGGCAGACGGGCCGCAGGCGAACACCCCGTTGCCACCGAGACCAATGGCGAGGCATTGTTTGAAGCACCGGGGGGCACCTTTCGTTTAACGGCCCGCGCTGACCGAATTGACAGTTTAGCCGGTGGTGGTCTGGCCTTGATTGATTACAAGACAGGCCAACCACCCACAGCTCCACAAGCCGAAACCGGGTTGGAGCCGCAACTACCGCTGGAAGCCGCCATGATCCAGCATGGATCGTTCGACGGCGTTACGCGGGGTGACGTGAACCGGCTCACCTATATCAAGCTGACGGGCGGTCGTGTGCCCGGTGTGGTCAAGAATTTGAAGCTGGATGTACCCAAAGCGGCCGAGGATGCATGGCAAGGCCTACAAAGCCTGATCGCCGATTATGACAACCCGAAAAAGCCTTACCTGTCCCATATCCGCCCCATCAAACAGGGCGATATCGGTGACTATGATCATCTGGCGCGGGTCCGTGAATGGTTGAGCGCGGAGGAGGACACATGAGCACCGCACCCGGTTCAACACACGAATCTGCTCTCGATCAGGCCACCGCCCGCCAACGACAGGCCGCCGATCCATCCTTTTCCGTGTGGGTCAGCGCCAACGCGGGTACCGGCAAGACCCGCGTCCTGATTGACCGCATTTCGCGCCTGATGCTGGCCGGTGTGCGATCTGAACGCATTCTGTGCCTGACCTACACCAAGGCGGCCGCCGCAGAAATGGAAAACCGCCTCAGTGAACGGCTGGGTGCCTGGGCCACCATGGATGATGCCGAAATTTCGGCTGAGCTGCTCGTCCTGAACGGAACACCCGCACAAACCAGTGATATTCATCGTGCCCGACAGCTGTTCGCCGAAACGCTGGAAACGCCCGGCGGCCTTAAAATCAGAACCATTCACTCGTTCTGTGAATCCCTGTTGGGCCGTTTTCCAGTTGAGGCACAGATAGTGCCCCACGCCGCGGTTATGGACGAACGTGCAGCGGCTGAATTGTTCAGTGAAGCACGTCAGCTTATTTACACCCAAGCCTTCCACGATGATGCCTCACCGCTCGCCATCGCGTTAAACGCCATGGCGGGCCTTGTGGATGAAGACGGGTTCGAAGATCTCATGCGTGAGGTTTTGTACAAACGGCAACGCCTCATGGACAGCTTGCGGGAACTAGGCGGTTTCGATTCCGTACAGGAAGCAACCAACCATGTGCTGGGGCTGGAGACCGACGAAACACCCGACACCATCCTTCATCAGGGTGTTGCCGAAGATGCCTTTGATCGAGGTGCATTGGTTGACGCCATCGCCGCATTGGAAACGGGAACCAAAAGCGATATAGAGCGTGCCGGTGATATGGCCGCGTGGCTGGCCGCCGACGAGGCAACGCGTGCCGCGACTTTTGATAGCGCCTACAAATATCTGTTCCTGACACAGGGCGATGAACCCCGCGCCAAATTAATCACTAACAAGCCATCAGAAAAATTCCCTCAAGCTGTGGATTGTTTGATTGCCGAGCAGGAACGCATCTTCGCCCTTTGTGAGCGCATGAAATCAGCCATGGTCAGCGAAGGCACCGGCCACCTTGTCTACATCGCCTGTGAGCTGATCACCGAATATGAGCGCCTGAAACGGCAACGGGCCTTGCTGGATTATGATGATCTGATCCTGAAATCCCTGGACCTGTTGGAACGCGATGGCGGGGCCGGTTGGGTTCATTTTAAACTGGATGGCGGCATTGATCATATTCTGGTGGATGAGGCTCAGGACACCAGTCCGGAACAGTGGAAAGTGGTGCAGCACCTGACCAGTGAATTCTTTGCCGGTGATGGAACGCGGGGCCCGGCGGATGGTGATCCCAATGCCTTGCCACCACGGTCCGTCTTTGCCGTGGGCGATGAAAAACAATCCATTTACAGTTTTCAGGGGGCCGATCCGGCTGGTTTCACCCGCATGCGCGAACACTTTACCGCCATCGCGGGCGGGCGGCTCAAATCAATCCAACTGGAACAATCCTTCCGTACAACAAGTGCTGTGCTGGATGTGGTCGATGCCGTCTTCGCTCAACCCCATGCCCAACCCGGCGTCACATCTGAAGGCGGAACCCGTCACCGGGCCCATCGCAGTGGACATGCGGGCACCGTACAGTTATGGCCAGCCGTCAAGAAAACCGAGAAACATGATCCGGCGCCCTGGGATGCGCCTGTGGACCGGATCAAGGAAACCAGCCCTATGTCGCGGGTGGCCGAAAACATCGCGCAGACCATCGATGGCTGGTTGAAGAACGGGGACATCCTCCAGTCCCGCGACCGGGCCGTTGAGGCCGGTGACATCATGATTCTGGTGCCCAAGCGCGGACAGTTTGCCGATGAGATGGTGCGTCGCCTGAAGGCCCGAAACATCGAGGTGGCAGGCAGCGACCGCATGATCATGACTGAACAAATCGCCGTTATGGACATGATCGCCGTAGCGCGGTTTGTGTTGTTGCCCGAAGACGATCTTAATCTGGCGACGGTGTTAAAAGGTCCCTTTGTGGGGTTGAGCGAGAAAGATTTGTTTAGTGTGGCCTATGATCGCAAAGGTGCCATGTGGGACGCTTTGCGATCCTGTAAGGGTGATCAGTTTGTCGGTGCCGTAAAGACGCTGAGTCTCTGGCTGGCCCGCGCCGACTATGCGCCACCGTTTGAATTTTTATCAGCCCTGCTGGGGGAAGACAGGGGGCGTGAGCACCTCACCGCACGGCTGGGCGCAGAAGCCAATGACCCCATCGATGAATTTCTCATTCAGGCGCTTGGGTTCGAGCGCACCCATACGCCATCCCTGCAAGGGTTTCTGTCCTGGATTGATGCCACCAGCACCCAGATAAAACGAGACCTTGAAGCCGCCCACGGCAAGGTCCGCGTGATGACCGTGCATGGCTCAAAAGGATTGGAAGCAAATATCGTTATCCTGCCCGATACCTGTTCTGTGCCCGATGGTCGCCATGGCTCCAAGGTGTTGTGGGCGCCGCATGCTACGGAAGGCACAGTGGGCGCGGCGCTGCCCATCTGGCCCGGCGTGAAGGCAAACGAGACCGAGCTGTGCGCGGACCTTCGCGAACAGGTCAAACAAGCTGAATTGGAAGAACGGCGGCGCTTGATGTATGTGGCCATGACAAGGGCGCGTGACCGGCTCTATATCGCCGGGTGGGAGCGCAAGACCGGACCCAAAGACGCTGAACATGGCCGCGACGAGGGGTCTTGGTACGAACTGATCCGACCCGCCATGGCAGAGCTGGATGGCATCACGGAAACGGAACAGGATGACGGTAAAACCGTGTCCTTTGATACCCCGCAACGCGATGCCCCAGAGCCGGAAAGTGCAGCGGATGAAATGCTGACACCGACTAAAGATACACCTGACTGGATGACCAGCCCACCGGCGCAGGAGCCAGAGCCGTCTGTGCCCCTGAGCCCGAGCCGGATGGAGGAGGATGAGCCACCCGTATCATCACCGTTTGATGGTGACGACACATCGCGGTTCCGGCGTGGAAACCTTATCCACCGTCTGTTACAGACCCTGCCGGATGTACCGGCGGCTGATCGCGAACAGGTGGCCCAGGCATGGTTGGACCGGACGGCAGGTGACCTGGACGATACAACGCGTGGGCTCATTGCTGCCGAAACCATGGCCGTTTTGGAAGATGAGCAGCTTGCCGACATTTTTGGTCCAGGTAGCATGGCCGAAGTTCCCATTGCCGGTACCGTCGCAACCAGCAGCGGCCCCAAAACCATCGCGGGCCAGGTCGACCGGTTGGTTGTCACAGACACGACGGTGTTAATTGTGGACTACAAGACGAATCGCCCACCCCCGATTGATCAAAAAGACGTGCCGCCGAGTTACTTCCGCCAGATGGCCTTGTACAAATCTGCCCTTGAGCACATCTATGAGGGGCGGAAAATCCGCTGTTTTCTCGTATGGACAGACGGGCCAAGGGCCATGATCCTGAATGAGGAATTTCTTTCAGGCCATGCGCCTTGACGGTTAATCGGGCCGTGCTAGAGTCCCTGTCATCAAATTCTTACCAAGATCTATAGGGTTCAAATTATGAAAAAAGATGTCACCGACGCTTCATTCGATGCCGATGTAATTGGTTCTTCCGAACCTGTTCTTGTGGATTTTTGGGCTGAATGGTGTGGTCCCTGTAAACAGATCGCCCCGGCACTGGATGAAATGGCTGGCGAGATGGAAGGCCGATTGACCATCGCCAAGGTGAATATTGACGAGAACCCCGGTATTCCGTCCAAATACGGTGTGCGCGGCATCCCGACCCTGATGATCTTCAAAGACGGTGAAGTTGCTGCTATGAAGGTCGGTGCTTTGGCTAAAAGCCAGTTGGTGGAATGGGTTGAATCCCAAATCGGCTAAATTAATGATTGTCCGCCAGGACATCACCCGCCAGATATAACGATCCACAGATTAACACCCGCGCGGCACCGCTTTCCGCCTGAACAATTGTATTCAGGGCGTCTTTAACACTGTGTGCGGGTGCTGCGTCATGGCCTGTGGCGGTGGCTGCTTCACATAGATCAGCTGCCGATATGGCGTTTTCCTCACCCGGTATGGTGACGGTCTTGAGCGATGTTGTAACGACGGCAAGCGGTTTCAGGAACGCCGCCGAATCCTTGCTGTTCAACATGCCATAAATGAGATGCAACGGGCGGGCGTCACCTTCTTCATTCCAGCGCGATACTTCATCCACAATACTTTCGGCGGCGGACGCATTGTGACCACCATCCAGCCACAGTTCCCAGCCACCCGGTAAAGCATCAACCAGTGGACCAGCGGCTAAGTGTTGGAAGCGGGCCGGCCACTGGGCGGTTTTCAGGCCCAGGGCCATGGCCTGGCCCGATATATCGAACCCGGGTAGCATCTCCATGGCTTTTACGGCCACACCGGCGTTATGCATCTGATGTGCTCCGGGTAAGGCTGGGCGTGGCAAATACTGATCTATGCCGCCGGCTCTGATCGTCATACCGCCTGCGAGGGGGTGGATGGTCCAGTCTTTACCCGCTTCGGTGATGGGCGCGTCCAACTCAGCCGCCCGTGCCGCAATGATATCGCTAACCGCGGGCGTCTGGCGGGCGGCCACGACGGGGACACCCTTTTTCAGGATACCGGCTTTCTCACCGGCGATTTCCTCGATGGTCTCACCCAGGAACTGCTGATGATCCACCGAAATTTCCGTGATCACCGTCAACGCCGGTTTCGCGATAACGTTGGTGGCATCCAGCCGTCCGCCCAGCCCTGTTTCCAAAATCACCACATCTGCCGGTGTTCTGGCAAAGGCCAGAAAAGCCGCGCAGGTGGTGATTTCGAAATAGGTGATAGGCTCGCCGCCATTGACCTCTTCACATTCTTCCAGAACGGCGGTCAGGGCGTCTTCATCTATGACCTCACCGGCGAGACAAATACGTTCATTGAAGCGCACCAGATGGGGCGATGTATATACGTGGACCGAATACCCGGCAGCTTCCAGCGCACTGCGCATATAGGCAATGGTGGATCCCTTACCGTTGGTGCCCGCCACATGAATGACGGGTGGCAGATTCTCTTCGGGATGCCCCAGCCGGGCAAGCAGTCGGGTGACCCGATCCAAAATGAGGTCAATCACCTTGGGGTGCAACGACATCAGGCGGTCGAGAACCGCGTCGCTAGTCTTTTTTGTCGTCATTGGGGTCGATGGCGTCTACGACGATGGCATCGGGATCGACAAACGTTGCCGGGGTCGGGTCCTCACCCACTTCATCCACGTCAGAAACTGTTTTCTTTTTCGGGGCCGGTTCCAACGAAACCAGTTCACCCGATGCGCCGGGATTACAAAGCAAACCAACAATCCGGATCAGCGTATCACGCAGATCGGTCCGGTGTACCACCATGTCTATCATGCCATGTTCATACAGATATTCAGCCCGCTGGAAACCTTCGGGCAATTGCTGGCGGATGGTTTGTTCAATAACGCGTGCCCCGGCAAATCCGATCATCGCACCCGGCTCAGATACGGCGATATCACCCAACATGGCGAACGATGCTGATACACCGCCCGTGGTGGGATCAGTGAGCAGTACAATGTACGGTAATCCGGCTTCGCGAACTTCTTCTACTGCAATGGTGGACCGCGCCATCTGCATCAGCGACAGGATCCCCTCCTGCATGCGGGCACCGCCCGATGATGGAACGACAATAAGCGGGGCGCGCTGCATAACAGCAAGGCGCGCGGCGGCCAGCAGACCTTCACCCACAGCCATGCCCATGGAGCCGCCCATAAATTCGAAATTAAAGGCTGCAACAACGACCTTGTTCGCCCCCATGGTGCCGTGCGCCACGAGAATGGCATCATCGTCACCGGTTTTGTTCTGGGATTCTTTCAGGCGGTCTGAATACTTGCGGCGATCCTTGAACTTGAGCGGGTCAACGATGGGTGATTTAAGCTCGATGGATGTATACTCACCGTCATCGAACAATAGCTCGCAGCGTTTCTTAGCGTTGAGCCGCATGTGGTGACCGCAATGCTGGCAAACCCTCAGGTTCTTTTCCAGATCACGGTGAAAAATCATTTCTTCGCAAGACGGGCATTTATGCCACAAGTGGTCCGGGATTTCCTTTTGCCCGACCAGTTCACGCAGCTTCGGACGAACCCAACTTTTTAACCAGTTCATTTTGCCGCCCCCCTTACGCCAGCCGCCAGTTCACCCACAAACCCGAGAACCTTATCTGCCAGTCCCGGTTTGGCCTTGCCATCATCGTCTAGATTATCAGCGATGATTTTGACCACGGCTGACCCTACCACAGCCGCGTCCGCGACGCTGGCAATATCGGCAGCTTTTTCTGGTGTTGTAATGCCAAAACCCACGGCGATGGGCAGGTCAGACTGCGCCCGGATACGGTCCAGTTGTGCAGCGATGTCGGCAGACGTGGCCGAACCAGCGCCTGTGATGCCGGTGATCGACACGTAATAGATAAACCCGGATGCATGTGCCAGCACCCGTGGCAACCGTTCTTCATTGGTTGTAGGCGCGGTCAGGTAGATGAAATTGACGCCAGCTTCAATAGCGGGCAGGCATAGCTCGCGCTCTTCTTCTGGCGGCAAATCGACGATGATCAGACCATCGATACCGGCCTCGGTCGCATCGCCAAGAAAAGCGTCCACACCGTAAGCATAAATCGGATTGTAATAGCCCATGAGGATGATGGGTGTGTCGTTATCGCGCGTTCGGTAATCGCGAACAGACTGTATCGTCTTGGTCAGCGTCTGGCCGTTTTTCAGCGCCCGCTGAGAAGAAACCTGAATAGCCGGACCATCAGCCATGGGATCAGAAAAGGGCATGCCCAGTTCGATCAGGTCCGCGCCAGCATCCGCCAATCCGTTCAAAATTTCCACAGATGTGTCATAATCAGGATCGCCTGAGGTAACAAAAACCACCAAGCCACTGCGGCCTTCGGCTTTCAGGGCATCAAAACGGCGGGTAATACGGGTATCGTTTACGTTCATGTCACCCACCCTTACAACGTAACGCCAAGGTGTTCCGCCACGGCGAACACATCTTTGTCGCCACGACCACACAAATTCATAATGATCAGATGATCCTTGGGCAGATCAGGCGCAATTTTGGCCACATGAGCCAACGCGTGGGCTGGTTCCAGCGCCGGGATAATGCCCTCCAGTCTTGAGCACAGCTGAAACGCATCCAGCGCCTCCTTATCCGTGACCGACACATAATTCACGCGCCCGGACTCGTGCAGCCATGAATGTTCAGGACCGATACCAGGATAATCCAGTCCCGCCGAGATAGAATGGCCGTCGTAAATCTGGCCATCATCATCTTGCAGCAAAAACGTGCGGTTACCATGCAGAACACCCGGACGACCACCCGTCAGTGACGCACAATGCATGTCGGTATCCAGACCATGCCCCGCCGCTTCCACACCGATGATGTCGACGGTTGGATCATCCAGAAACGGGTGGAACAGGCCCATGGCGTTTGATCCGCCACCGA
>Ga0233434_1000704_pt1 | contig 36033 bp, 30 predicted proteins | sample SI_122_August201_4_FD_182738 | JGI IMG/M metagenome (GOLD analysis project Ga0233434, IMG submission 182738) | Seawater microbial communities from Saanich Inlet, British Columbia, Canada - SI_122_August2016_120_MG | ecosystem: Environmental > Aquatic > Marine > Inlet | place: Canada: British...
GCGTTCTATTGCCGGTGAGGGGGAACGCTGCGAGCGGGGCTATGTGTTGTTGGGGGGGCCGGCGGAGTTAGTGGTGGGGTCGTTTCGCAAGGAGAGTGATCGGTCTTGGGGATTGAGGGGGGCCAGCGGTGAAGGGCCAGGGTTTATTATCGGGCCGATAGCGTATGATCACGAGCTGGGGAATTTGACCGAGAGAGTCTTCGGGCTATTCGATGTGCAGGTCGCAATGGATAGGGGGCAGATGGTTGCGGTCGAGCGGGATACCTTTGTGCATGCGGGGTCTTTTTCCCAGGCCGAGCTCAAGTGGCGGGACGCGATACACGGCGGCTGCGGTAAGATCGCCACCCGGCACGTGCTCAAACCGGAGGATTTCTGCAGCACATGGACGTTTCTCGATCACGCGATCCTGAGTGAAGGCGGGTCGGTGGGGTATCACTACCACGACGCGCTTGAGGAGAGTTTCGTGGTGCTGTCGGGCGAGGGTTTGATGACGATTGATGACGAGACTTTCGCAGTGGGGCAGGGGTCGGTGACCTGGCAGGGTATCGGACAGGGGCACGGCATCTACAACCCAGGCCCGAAGGAGTTGGAATTTGTGCGCATCGCCGTGGCACAAAGGGACGAAGAATATACTACGATCGATTTGCACGACGACCTGTCATCGCGCGAACCGACTTGAGAAAGGTAGAGCAATGGACCAGGCCGATACCGTAGGGCATATGGCCGAGGCGGCCAGTAATTTCCTCGCCGGCTTAGACGCCACGGGGCAACAAAAAGCGCTCATCGATTTTGCCGATACGGTTGAGCGCGAAAATTGGCATTACATACCGCGCGACCGGGCGGGGTTGCCGCTAAAGGAGATGGACGAGAAGCAGCAGCAACTGGCACACGCGCTGGTGGCCACGGGGGTGAGCGCCCAAGGTTACGAGAAGCTTTCGACGATTATGTCGTTGGAGCCAATACTGGCGGAACTTGAGGGCGGTGGGCGGCGTTTTCCGCGCGATCCCGAGCTTTATTATGTTAGCGTCTTCGGCGAACCGGGCACCGACGCGCCTTGGGGCTGGCGTTTCGAGGGGCATCATATTTCGCTCAACTACACGCTGGTCAAGGGGCGGATGTTGGGGCCGACGCCGCTGTTCTTCGGTTCGAACCCCGGCGAGGTGCGCCACGGTGAACAAACCGGTTTGCGGGCGCTAAAAGAAGAAGAGGACCTAGGGCGACAGCTTTTGCATGCGCTCGACGGCGAGCAAAAGACGGTGGCTATCGTCGACGAGCAGGCACCGGACGATATTATCACTACCAATGTGCCCTATGTGCGTGGCGAGGTGCAGCCGGAGGGTTTGGGCAGCCAGGAGATGAATGCGGCGCAGCGCGAGATTCTGTACGCCCTCGTTGAGACCTATGTCAAACGCTTGCCCGAGGCGGTCGCCGAGGCCGAATGGGCGCGGTTAGTGGGAGCCGACCTGCAGGCGGCGCATTTTGCATGGGCGGGTGCCGAGGAGCGCGGCGGGCCACATTATTATCGGGTGTTGGGACCGAGCTTTCTCGCCGAATACGATAATACGCAAAATGATGCGAACCATATCCACGCGGTCTGGCGCGATTTGAGTAATGATTTTGGCGAGGATATTCTGCGGCGGCACTACAAGGAAGGCCACGCCTGAAAATCCATTCCATCCTGGAGATTATGCTGTGACCGATACGGCCGTACTTGGCTTGCGCGCCGCGTTTTACGAGCAGTTGCACTGTCGTTACCAACGTCATGCCTTCGACAATTGGCTGGTTTGGGGCGGCAACGAGACCATTGAAATAGACGGTACAACGTATGGACCGACCTTAGCGAGAGCCTATATCGAGCCCGGCAAGACGTCGGCTCGGGCTACGGTGCGTTGTCAGCTCTTCATCGACGCCATCGACGCAAGCGCCGTCTGTGCGGAGGACATCGATGCGCGATTGTGGACTGATGTCGATGACACGGGCTCGTATATCGAGATGGGGCTGGTGACCGATGGGCAAGGCGCGGCGGTGCCCGACGGCAATAATCTCGTTTTCGAGTCGACGGCCTTCGATTTATCGCGCACCGGCGCCTTTAACTACACGGTAGAGTTTTCCGCCGATAGCCACGTTGAAGCAGGGCGCAAGGAATGGATCAGCCTCAACGACTTGGCCAAAAACAGCGACGGCGTGGTCGTGGTCAGCCCGCAATGGGTGCGACAGGGGCCGACGATCGCCGAGGTGTGCGCGCGCAAGGTTGACGCCCGGGTCGAAGAGGATGGTTTTCGTTCGGGCACGCTCGCAGACATAACGCGACGGTTGGCGGAGATACCGGCCGATGTGATCTATCTGTTACCCTTCTTTCGGCCGGGTTTTGCCGATCTGCATACCGGCGACGACGTGCGCAAAGGCAGCCTGGGCAGCGTCTACGCGGTGCGCGACTTCTTTCAGATTGACCCCGAACTGGTTTCGCCGCTGGCCAACGTAGATCTAGCGGGGTTGGTGGAGGAAGGGCTGGTGCGTCCGGGCGAAGTGGATGACATGGAGGCTTTCGCCGGCATGTCGACGGCGGCGGCGGAACGAGCGCTTGGTCGCGAGGCACTGGTGCAACTGGTCGGTCGCGCCGAGTTGCGGGCATTGACCCGGCGGGCCCACGCACTAGGCAAGAAGGTTATTTTTGATCTGGTGTTGATGCAGAGCAGTCGTGATTGCCCGTTGATCGCAGAACATCCCGAGTGGTATCTGCTCGACGAAAACGGCGCGCCGCGCATACACCAGATCGCTTGGTTGGTCTATTCCGATGTGGCGCTTTTCGACTTGGTCTACAACCGGCCATTGCAGGACTATCTGTTAGAGGTCGCGCCCTATTGGATCGAGCAATGCGATCTCGACGGGGTGCGTATCGACGCCAGCCAGACGATCGATCGTCCCTTCCTCAAAAAGCTTAAAAACCGCATCCAAGCGACCCAACCGCAGGCTCTGGTGCTCGGCGAGACGTTGTGTCCGCTGGCGGAGGCTGTGGATATCCCGGTGGATATGGTCTATGCGCTATTGGTCGACGTTCATCGGGATGTCGAACACGCCGGACCGCTCGTCGATTTTCTCGAAGAGACCAATCGCGCCTATGCGCCAGGCACGGTGGCAATGGCCTATTTCGAAAACCACGATAGCCCGCGGGCCACGCAGGTATGGCACGATCGTTTTGCGGAGCTCTTGCAACACGACGAGCAGGCGCGGTCTTATTGGCAGGCACTTGCAAGCCAGAGCCATGGTTGTGGGGAGGCACTGTTGATGGCGCTGCTCAAAAACTTGCAGACCGCCCTTGTCGATAGCTCGGCGGGTTCGGCCTCGGGGTGTGTTTTGGCTCGGGGGCTGGAACTGGGCAGCGAATGGGGCGAGCAGACGCGCACCGATTTCGAGACGGAGACCCTGCTGAATTTCGCCTGGGCTGGGCGCGAGCCGAACGCGAGCCTGGTGCGGGCCTATGCGCGGTTGCTGGAACTGCAAAGCGCATGCCCCGAATTCAGCGCCGGGGAAGTGTACTTCCACCGCAATAACGCCGCCGGCGGTGATTTCGACGATCGCATCCTGGCCTATGTCCGTTATAGTGCCGACGGGGCGGTGTTGGTCGCCCATAATCTCGACCCGTGCACGACCCACCGAGCCCATTACGATTTTGACTATTTGCCCGGGGCGCCGATGCCGCGCGAAAATTGTTTCGACAGCTATGAAGCCTTCGCAATCGAGACCACGGCGGTGGTTGGTGACGGGGCTTTCGAGCTTTGTCTTATGCCCTTGCAGACGCTGGTGTGGCGGCTCGGTTAAGTGCCTTGCCTATAATAGTATTAGTCTCTACCTTGCATAGACCTAAAATCAAAGAATCCAAAAAAGGGAGTTTATTGTGAAAGCAATGCGTCTGATCGCCATCGCGTTTATCGCCCTGGCCGCCTGCGCCGAGCAGGCCCAAGCGCCGCCTGGCCCGCAAACAGAAGAAGAGAGAAAGCTCTACGCTGTCGGTTTGTCGGTCGCCGGAAACACGCTCGGGACCTTCAAGGGCGAGTTCACCGCTGAAGAAGTGGCGATGATTGCCGAAGGCTTCAAGGCCGGAATGGTCGAAGGGGAGCCGGCGATCGATATGAACGATTACGGCCAGGAACTCAACGACTATCTGCAGCAGCGTTTTGAGAATGTGCAGGCTCGTGCCCAGGAACAGGCCGTCGGTGAGAAAGAAAAGGGCGTGGCTTTTATTGATCAGGCCGCCGCCGAGTCGGGTGCGGTCAAAACAGCTTCCGGCCTGGTTTATGTCGAGCAGGTCGCAGGTAGTGGTGCCCAACCTCAACCCACGGACAAGGTCAAAGTTCACTACCACGGCACGCTGATCGATGGTACGGTGTTTGATTCTTCGGTCGAACGAAACGAGCCAGTGGATTTTCCGCTTAATCAGGTTATAGCGGGGTGGACCGAAGGCGTGGCGATGATGAAGGTCGGCGGCAAGGCCAAACTGATTATTCCGCCAGAATTGGCTTACGGTGACCGTCCAACGGGAAAAATCCCACCGGGCTCGACGTTGATCTTCGAGGTTGAGTTATTGGGGATCGAATAGGAGAGGCGAGATGGCGAAAATTGGTGCAATTCACTACAACTGGCCCGGTTATGATCTAGAGGGCTTTGCCCGCCGGGCCAGCGAGATCGGTTACGAGCATTGCGAGCTACAGATCGGTGATATTTGGGACGGCGAGTCCAAGGACGGCGAGAAGTCGGCTGAGGCCGCGCGCGAGCTTTTGGCGAAATACGGTATGCAGGCTTCGGCGGTGGCGGCGGGTAACGACTTCCTGCAAGCCGATCCGGCGGACTTCGAAGCACAGATCGAGCGCTATCGCTACGTTTGCCAGATCATTCCCGCCACCGGCACGGATATCGTGCGCTCGGACGGGGGCGGGAATCGCAACGACCAGGTGCCCGAAGATCAGTGGGATGCGATGATGCTCGAGGCCTTTAAGCGCTGCGCCGATTTTCTCGAACAGTACAACGTGCGTATTGCGCTCGATAACCACGGGGTTTCGACCAACGACGGGGATTGGCAGTTGAGTCTGATCGAGCGGGTTGGCTCGGACCGGCTCGGTGTCAACCTCGACACGATGAACTACCGCTGGTTCGGGCACGAGCTGGACCAGATTGATCGCTTCTACGAGATTCTGGCGCCGCATGTGTTCCACACGCATATGAAAGACGGGACGGGTTCACGGCAGGATTACAAGGGCGCAGCGTTGGGCGATGGGGAAATCCATCTGGACCACGTGGTCAAATGTCTAAAAGAAGTCGGTTACGACGGAGCTTGGACGGCGGAGTACGAAGGACTGGAGGCTGAGGGCGGGGTGGGCTACGAAAAATGCTACGGGTGGCTTAAAGAGAAGATCTGAGCTCTATTCGACTTTGCGCATTTCGCTGCGCTGCTTGCGCGCGTCATCATCTTGCTTGATATCGCCCATGTCCTTATTCATGCGATTGAGACGCTTCTCAAGCTTTACCTTTTTGGTCGTCAGCAAGCTTTTATTTTGCACAGCCACACCTTTTTGGCTCTGGGCTATTCTAAGTCGGCCTAGGGCCTCCTGCTTGATACTGGCCACTTGGCTGATTTGGTGTTTCATACGCCCGATCAGCTGCGCGGTGCCTACCTTAGCGCCAATCGAAGCAAACATGAACAGCAGCGCGGCGATCAGAGCGGGTATTTCAATCACTTCCATGCGTTTTTTTTCTCCTATCTATCTTACAAAAAATACAAAGCGTTAAAAATTAGGCAAGTTTTTTATTTTCTATGATTTCGGCTAGTTTGTGCTCTGTTTTGGCGGCATCGCGAAAGAGTACGGTCGCCATATTGAGTTCCGCCGCTGCGGCTATGCAGCGCGGGTTGTCGTCAATGAGCACCGCTTCTTGTGGTTGGCAGCCGATCTGCTGCAATGTATAGTGGAACGCGGCCGGTTCAGGCTTGAGTAAGCCGATTTCCTGTGACAGGAATATTTCCTCGAAGACATCGAGTGTGTTGCAAACGCGTTGTACCCCCTGCCACAGCACGACATTATTATTGGAAAGCGCGTAGAGCGGGTAGTCGGCGGCTAATTTCCTGAGCAGGAGACCGACGCCCTCGATTTCGTGTAGAATCAATCCTTCAAAAGCGCGGCCCAGTTCGTCGTCGGTGGCGTGTAGTTTAAGGCCGGTGCGGAAGGCGGCGAAGAATTCATCGGCGCCGATTTCGCCGCGTTCAAAGGCGTAGAATTCGGTGCTGTCGTGTAGCCATTGCCCTAGGCTTTCTTCGTCGTGGCGGCCTTCGACTCCGGGCAGGTGGACGAGGCCGGGCAGACCGGCGGTGCGCACTACGGTGTCGCAGAGGTCGAAGATCAGGGCGCGGATCATCGGATCTGCCGGATCTGCTCGATCTTTTTGTCGAGTCGTTTGGGGGAAATCGGATGGGCGGTGCCCAACTCCTGGGCGAAGACCGAGACGCGATATTCCTCCAACATCCAGCGCAATTCCTCGATTAGTTTCTTTCGCTCGGGCGAATTGTCTTCGGCGGAAAATTTCCCCAACGAGCTTTGGTAGATCTTGATCAGTTGCGCTTTTTGCGCGTCTTTGCGCGGGTCGGTCTTGTTTCTTTCTGCGCGGACTTGCACCGCTTTTAGGTAGCGGAGCAGGTGGCTGAGCTGACGGAAGGGGACATGGGCCAGGAAGTCGGCTGGCACTAGGCGTTCAAGGTCTGCGTCGAGCCCGAGATAGGCCTGGCCGGAGAGCAGGATTTCTCGGCGGGCTTTGAGCAGGCCGTCGACCAGCGAGATAAAACGCGGGGCCAGGCCGCGTAGCAGTTTCTCTGCTTGCTCGAGCGTAGTAGTAAAATCGCTTTGGCAGAGAGGCAGGATCTTTTCGCGGTGGAAGAGATAGCGTTCGAGGTGTTCAAAAGCTTGTTCGCGCAGTTCAAGGGGGCTGCCTTGGTAGAGCGCCTTGAACTGCGCCAATTCTTTCAACTCGCGTTGCAACCAGGCCAGCTTGTCGCCGAGTGCCAGGGCGCAGAGACCGAAAAAACCTTCGCGCGAACGGGCCTCGGCTTCGGCGCGGCTCTTGCAGAGCATGAGAGAAATACCGGCTTCGCCCCGGTCGAGGCCGGGCCAGCCGTAGAGCGGCACGCCGCCGACTTGTGTGATTTCTATTCTTTCGGGCAGATCGCCGAAATCCCATTCGGTCACACCCTCCCGTTGCCATTGTTGCGCGGCTTCTTTCCAGGCGTCGAGTTCTGCTGGGGTATCGTGTTGTTCAAGGCTTTGTGTCAGTTGCTGCAGGTTGCGGCCGGCGGCGATCGGCTGGTCGTCGGTTCCCTGGACCTCGATGCGCATCTTGAGGTGGTCGGGCAATTCGTCGGCGTTCCAATCGGCGGCTTGGATGTGGATGCGGTAATTTTCCCGGATGTGGTCTTGCAGAGATTCGAGGAAGGTTGGGTGCGTCGGTTTAAGGGCCGAGGCGATATTCTTGGCTTTTTCGGGAATCGGCAGCAATTGTTTGCGGATCGTCTTGGGCAGCGCGCGCAACAGGGCGGTGATCTTTTCTTGCAACAGGCCCGGTACCAGCCATTCGAGCACTTCCGGGTCGACGGCCTGGGCGAGTTTGTAGGGCAGGGCGACGGTGATGCCGTCTTCGTCTTGGCCCGGCCGGTAGGCGTAGCTGAGGGCCAGCTCCTCGCCGTCGAAATCTAGCGTATCGGGGAAGGCCTGTTCATCAAAGTCGGTGCGCGTGGCGCCGAGCAGGTCCTCTTCCTGCATCAACAGGAAGCCGTCGACCTTGTCCTTGATGAAGCGGTTGAGGTCGTGCAGTGAGGAGACATCGTCGAGGCGCCGAGTGTAGAAGTCGCAAGCGGCTTGTTCGATATCGACGGCTGCGGCTTTCGTGCCGGGCGCGCGGGTCTGCCAGGTTTCCAGTTTCTGGCAGAGGCGGTTATTGCGTTCGAGAAATTCGTGGGGGGTATGCACGGCGCCGGGCACCAGCGCTTCGCGGATAAATATTTCGGTGGCTTCGCGGGCGTTGATACGGCTATAGCCGATGCGCCGGGTGAGCAGTTCGAGGCCATAGAGGGTAAGTTTTTCGCGCACCAGCACCCGGCCCGAGCGGGCATTGAAATAGGGTTGGTCGTAGGAGGCGCGGTAGAGGTGGCTGCCCAGTTCTTCGAGCCATTCGGGTTGGATGCGGGCGACGGTGCGGGCGAAGAGGCGGGAGGTTTCGACAATTTCGGCAGAGACGATCCAACTGGGCGTCTTGTCCTTGTTGCGTTGTCCGTCTTCGGCGGCCTTCTTTTTTTCGTTGCGCTGGAAGAGCCCTGAACCGGGGAATACCATGACTTCGCGGTTGCGCGCCGCTTTATAGAGGTTGCCCTCTTCTTTGCAGGCTATGCTCGACAGCAGGCCGGTGAGTATAGCGCGGTGGATCGCGTCGTATTCGGCGGGTTGCTCGTTAAAGCGGAAGCCCTTTATTTCGCGCAGAGATTCCTTGATTTGCTGGTGTATATCTCGCCACTCGCGCATGCGCATATAGGATAGGTAGTGCGCCTTGCAGAATTTGCGTAGCTGATTCTGCGAGGAGCTTTCCATCTTGTCGTGATAGGAGTTCCAGATATTGAGAAAGGTGAGGAAGTCGCTGTTCTTGTCTTGGAATTGCCGGTGCATAGTATCGGCTTCGGCCTGCGCTTCTAAGGGGCGCTCGCGCGGGTCTTGCACACTGATCGCGGCGGCGATAACGAGCACTTCGGACAGCGCGTGCTCTTCGCGGGCCTGCAGCAGCATGCGCGAGACGGTGGGGTCGATGGGGAGGCGGGCCATATCGCGCCCGGTGCGGGTGAGCTTGCGGTTTTCGTCGAGCGCGTTGAGTTCACGCAGGAGTTGGAAGCCGCCGGCGATGGCTTGTTTGGAGGGCGGGTCGATAAAGGGGAAGGCTTCGATTTCGCCGAGCTTGAGGTTGATCATGCGCAGAATAACCTCGGCGAGGTTGGCACGCTGGATCTCGGGTTGCGTGTATTCGTCCCGTGCGAGGAAGTCCTGCTCAGAGTAGAGGCGGATGCAGATGCCGTCCTCGATGCGGCCACAGCGGCCTTCGCGCTGGCGGGCGCTCGACTGGGCGATCGCTTCGATGGGCAGGCGCTGGGTGTGCGTGCGCGGGTTGTAGCGCGCGAGCCTGGCCAGGCCGGTGTCGACGACGTAGCGGATGCGGGGAATGGTCAGCGAGGTTTCGGCGATATTGGTGGCCAATATGACGCGGCGGCTACTCCCGGGTGAGAAGACGCGTTGTTGTTCGGAGGCGGTCAGGCGGCCGAAGAGCGACAGGACTTCGAGGCCGCGCAGCGTGCGTCCTTCGAGCCGCTCGCGGGTTTCGCGGATATCGCGTTCGGAAGGCAGGAAGACCAGCAGGTCACCCTGCCGCGATTCCTGCAGGACCTTGTCGACCGAATCGACGGCGGCATCTATATAGGTATAGTCGCCGCGGTCCTGCATCATTTCGTCGAGCGGCCAATAGCGCACCTCGACGGGGAACATCCGCCCGGAGACCTCGATTATCGGTGCGTCGTCAAAGGCCTTGGAAAAAGTTTTGGTGTCGATGGTCGCTGAGGTGATGATGATTTTGAGCTCGGGGCGTTTGCGGCGCAGCAGTCGCAGATAGCCGAGCAGGAAGTCGATATTGAGGCTGCGCTCGTGCGCCTCGTCGACGATGATGGTGTCGTATTCGAGTAGGTCGGGGTCGGTCTGCGTTTCGGCGAGCAGCATGCCGTCGGTCATGACCTTGATACAGGTCTCAGGCGCGGTCTGGTCGCGGAAGCGGATCTTGCAACCGATATCGCGGCCATAAGTGACCTTGAGCTCTTCGGCGATGCGCTGGGCGATAGACAGGGCGGCGACGCGGCGCGGTTGCGTAACGCCGATGCGCGCGTCTTGGCCGCGGCCGGCTTCGAGGCACATCTTGGGCAGTTGTGTGCTCTTGCCCGAGCCGGTTTCGCCGGCGATGATGACGACGGGATTCTCTTTGATCGCCGCGAGGATTTCGCCTTTGCGGTCGCTGATCGGCAGAGCGGGCGGATAGGTCGGCTCTGGGCGATTTTTGTGGCGTTTTTCGCGCAGGTGGGAAGACCCGCGGGCCTGGCCTAAGAGGCGGTCGATCTCTTTGGGGTCGAGGCGTCGGCGGCGGTTCAGCCGGCGTTCGATGCGGACTCGGTCCTGCAGCATGCACTGGGGCAGCAGGGCCTTGAGCTCGGTGACTGGGTGAGGTTTTTGGGGCGCTTCGGTCAATTTTTACAATAGGTTATGGCATGTTTTATCGTCTTATAAATTTAAGGGTGGGCGTTAATAGTAGCAAATAAAGAAAAGGCGCAAAAAATCGCTTTGGGCGGTGGGTATTTTTTAAAAAAAAACCAGAAAAATCGATGAGCGCCTAAGCACGGCCCTTAGTAGAGGTGCCAGTAACTCCATATATAACAGAGCGCTACAGTGGCCCAAAGGCCCTGACGAGCCCAACGCGGATAGAGTCTGAGGCCGATCGCCGCTAGCCCGAAGAGGCAAGGCAGGGCGCACAGCAGCAACGCTTCGGGCTGCGGGGTAAACAAATAGAAAGGGCAAGGTGCCAACAGACCTAAAATCAGCAGTCCATGGCGGGGGTCCTTGCGCCAATCGGTGGCGCGCAGCCCGGAGATGAGCAATAGGATCATGACGAGCATGCCGGGCAGGGCTTTGGGCAGAGCGAGGTTGGTGCTGAGCAGGGCGAAGAGCGGGATGGCTTCGCTGGCCTGCTGCGGCGTCAGCACGGGCAGGCGCACGCTGAGGAAATGGAAAAGCGGCTGCCAGAAGGCGAGCAGGAAGAGGCCTAAGACCAGGGCTTGCGCCGACCACCACCAACGCTTTTTGTCGCGGGTGTAGCGCTTGCGATAAAGCAGTACGATAACGCTTTGCAGCAAGGGCAGAAAAACCAGGCCGGCTTGCAGGCCCCACGAGAGGATTGAGGCGATAATCCAGGCGCCGAGCCAGGTGCGTTCGCCGGCGCGCATATACTCGAGGAAAAACCAATAGGACAAAAGTGTGGCGACCAGCACTAGAGTGGCCGGTGAGATGGCGCGGGCTTGGGCGACGAGCAAGGGGGCGCCGGCCAAGAGCAGCAGGGCGCTCGACGTGGCGTGGGCGCCGGCCATCGCCCGCATGACCCGGGTGCATAGGAGCAAGGCCAAGAGCCCGGCGAGTACGCCGGGCAGACGTAGCCACAGCGGATGTGTGCCCGGCTCCTGCCATAGCCCCATAAGTAGCAGATAGAGGGGGCTGTAGATGATGCTCAATTGTAAGATGAGCGGCTGGCTAGCGCGCTTGAGCAGGTCGGCTTCGTGTGCGGTGAGCGAAAAGCTGCCCGGCGCGTAGAGCGAAAGAGCGGTTAAGAGCGCTAAGCCCGAGAGCAGGGCAATGGAGAAGTCGCGGTGCATGGGGTGGGTGTTAGGCGTCGGTGCGCCATAGGCGCGGTATGGGGTTTGCCGCTTGTAGTTTGGGCAGATGCCAGTAGGCCTCTTCCTCGGGGATCTCCTGCAAGTGCGGGCAGGTCATGCCGTGGCGGTCCCAGACGACTTCGCCAGCGCGCAGGGTTATCGCGCATTCGAGCCGATGCTGGGCTTCGATACAGGCCCAGCCGCAGTCGCGGTAGTAGAAGTTGCCTTCGAGCACGCCGAGTATGGCGATATCGGCTTCGGAGCCGGGCGTTAGGGAGCCGAGTTGCGGTCGATGGATAGCGCGGGCAGGGGTGACGGTCGAACGGTAGATCACCTCTTGCAGCGACATACCCATCGCCAGGCACTTGGACATCGTATCCAACATGGAATGCACATGGCCGTTGATATTGCCCATGTGCAGGTCGGTGCTGATCGAGTCTGGTGGGAAGCGGTCGGCGATCGCCGGCATGGCCGCTCGGTACCAGAAACTGGCCGCCCCGTGCCCAAGGTCGAAGTGAATGCCCTTTTTGCGCGCCTCGCGCATATAGTCGTAGACCTCGCCCTGTTCGTCGATGATAGGAAACTGCCTGGCGAAGACATGCGTGTGTATGTCGCCCGGGCGCAAGTGTTTGAGCAGCAGGTCGGGATAGGAGCGCTCCGGCGGCCGCGGCCAAAAGTCGATCATGACCGGCATTTTGCAGAGCTCACCGGCCTCGACGGTGGCGTCTACCGAAGCCCAGGGCGGGTGTTCGTCGTCGAAGGGCTCGGTGGTCCAGTAGTGGGCGGTTTTGATGCCGACGCAGACATCGTCGTGGGTGGCGGCGGTTTCGGCGGCCTTTTGCGGGTTGAGGTTGGCGACGACTTGTTCGGGATCGCCCATGCCCGGCGCGGCGATATTGACGAAACCCAGGATACGGGTCTTGGACGTCTCGATCACGGTTTTGCGAAAGTGCTCGAATTCCTCGGCACCGGCGGTGCCGGTGTCGACGCAGGTGGTGACGCCTTCTTTAAGGAAGTGCGCGTCGGCGTTGAGGCTGCCCACGAACATGCCGGGGTTGTGCGCGCGAGTGTGGTAGGCGTGTACGTGGATGTCGAGCAGGCCGGGCGTGACGACGAGGTTGCCGACGTCGATGACGCGGTTGGCCTCCTTCGTGGGGATATTCTCTTCGACGCGGGCTATGCGGCCATCGAGAATACCGACGTCGCAGATTGTATCAATATCGTTGGCGGGGTCGATGACGTGGCCGCCTTTGAGCAGGATTTCGAGTTTGCGGGGCATGTAATTTCCAGTATGGCTAGCGGGACAAGTCCAATTCTAGCCACAAGATAGACCAGGGAAAAGGGAGCGTCAAATGAGAAAGTTGACAACGCCTGGGTGATTGCAGTACAATCTAGGGCCCTAATATATAATGAGGATAATGCGATACTTAAATTACATGGCGTTGCTGCTGCTACTAGCGGGCAATGCCCAGGCTCAGACGGTCTATCATGTCAATATCAAGCCCGAAGGCATGATCGATCCCGGTGTGGCGGCTTTTATCGAGCGGGTTATTGAAGATGCCGAAGCCGCCGAGGTCGATGCGATCGTTTTTGAGATTGATACCTTTGGTGGGCGGGTCGATGCGGCAACGGTCATTCGCGACGCGATCTTGGATGCAAATGCGCTGACCATTGCTTTTGTCAACAAGCGGGCGATTTCGGCGGGTGCGTTGATCTCGTTGGCCTGCGACAAGATCGTCATGACGCAGGCTTCGACGATGGGCGCGACGACGCCGGTCGATGGTTCGGGTACCAAGGGCAGCGATAAGACGGTCTCTTATATGCGCGCCGAGATGCGCGCGACCGCTGAGCGTACCGGCCGCGATGTCAAAATTGCCGAGGCGATGGTTGACGAGCGAATCGATGTGCCGGGTTTGAGCGCCGAAGCCGGTCGCCCGGCGACGCTGACCACCGAGCAGGCGCTCAATTATCAGATCGCCGACGAGACGGCCGAGACGCTCAGTGAACTATTAGAGATCTATGACTTGGGCGATGCTGAAATTGTCGAGATCGAACTCAATTGGGCCGAACACGTTTTGCGCATGCTGACGAATCCCGTCGTTACTTCAATCTTGCTGGCGGTGGCGATGTTCGGTTTGGTCTCCGAAGTGCGCACGCCCGGCTGGGGTATCGGTGGCACATTGTCGCTGGTGGCATTGGCTTTGTTTTTCGGTAGCCATCTGATCGTGCACTTGGCCGATTGGCAGGAGTTGGGCCTTTTCGCGGTGGGCTTGGGGTTATTGATCCTCGAGTTGGTGGCGATTCCGGGTTTTGGCCTGGTGGGTCTAGCCGGTGTTGGGGTGATGTTGGCGAGTTTGGTGATGACGCAATTGGGCGATTATCAATTGTGGACCATCGGCGAGATCGCCGCGATCACCGGGCGCTTGGCCGCCTCGATGATCGGTGCTATTGTGCTTTCCTTCGCGCTGTTGCGTTCGTTGTCGAAGTTCGCTGCCTTTAATCGGCTCGTGCTCCAGACCGAGACGCCGGCTACCGAAGGCTATGTTGCCTCTTCGCGCGAGCACGATACGGAGCTGGTGGACAGCGAAGGCGTTTCCGCGAGTGATCTCAGACCGGCGGGTATTGGAATTTTCGCTGGGCAGCGCCTAGACGTGGTGACCGACGGTGAGTTTATCGAGGCACAACGGGCGATCGTGGTCGTCGAGGCCCGCGGCAATCGTGTCGTGGTAAAGGCGCTATGAGCTTTTTGGGTGGGGGCGTGTTGGAATGGGTCTATGCGCTAGCGCTGTTGGTGTTGGGTTTTGTCCTGGTGCTCTTGGAAATTTTTGTTATCCCGGGGCTCAATATTTTTGGCATCGTCGGTTTTCTCACCGCCGTTGCTGGTGTTGGTTATGCCTATGCCAATATGGGCGGTATGGCGGCGGCGGCCGTGGCGGGTTTGGGGCTTGTGGGCACGGCGGTCATGGTGCGGTTGATGCTCAAAGTGCGCGCTTGGGATCGCCTGGTGCTGACCAATGATATGACGCGCGAGGCCGGCTACGATTCGGCCAAGCCCGGCCGCGAGGACTTGCTCGGGCAGAAGGGCGAAGCGCTGTCGACGCTGAGACCCGCGGGTAGGGCGCAGTTTGGCGAGCAGGTGGTTGATGTGGTCAGTGAAGGCGGCTATATCGAACGCGGCGAGCAGATCGAGGTATTGAAAGTAGTCGGCAACAAAGTGGTCGTGCACTTGGTCGACGCAACAGATTAGTTCACTCCCCTCAAGGAGCCTGTAATGGAAGTAATGTTTCTGGTATTGATGCTCTTGGGCATCGTTATTTTTTTAGCGCTCTTCACCTACTTTATCCCGGTTGGCCTGTGGATCACGGCTTATTTCTCCGGGGTCAAAGTGGCGATCTTCAAAGACCTGATGGGTATGCGGCTGCGCAAGGTGCCGCCGCGGCAGATCATCGGCCCCAAAATCAGCGCGACCAAAGCTGGTCTCGATGTGAGCTTGGACCGCATGGAAGCCCACTTTCTCGCTGGCGGCAATGTCAATCTGGTGATCTTGGCGCTGATCTCGGCCGACAAAGCCAATATCGACCTGAGCTTCGAGCGTGCGACCGCGATCGATCTAGCCGGTCGCGACGTGCTCGAAGCCGTCAAGCTGAGCGTCAATCCAAAAGTGATCAACACCCCGTTGGTCGCGGCGGTCGCCAAAGACGGCATCCAAGTTAAAGCGCTGTGCCGCGTAACAGTGCGCGCTAATATCGATCGTTTGGTGGGTGGTGCAGGCGAGGAGACGATCATTGCGCGTGTCGGCGAAGGTATCGTCACCACCATTGGCTCGTCATCGACGCACAAGGGTGTACTGGAAAACCCCGATCTCATATCGCGGACGGTATTAGAAAAAGGGCTCGATTCGGGTACCGCCTTCGAAATCCTATCGATTGATATCGCCGACGTTGACGTCGGTGAGAATATCGGCGCGAAGTTACAGACCGACCAGGCCGAAGCCGATCTCAAGATTGCCCAGGCCAAAGCCGAGGAGCGCCGGGCGATGGCTAAGGCGCGCGAGCAGGAAATGACGGCGCAGGTCATTGAAATGGAATCGCGGGTCAAAGAAGCTGAGGCCGAAATACCGAAGGCGATGGCCGAGGCCTTCCGTGCAGGTAACCTGGGCATCATGGATTATTATCGCATGCGCAATATTCAGGCCGATACCGAGATGCGTGATTCGATCTCGGAAAATTCTGACGACGAGGACAACTAGCGCATGGAGCTGCTACTCTTCGGTCTCTTCATGCTCTTTAGCATATTTTCGGCGCTGATGGAGCGTCGTAAACGGCGTAAGCAGGCAGAAGAGGCGCAAACGCAGCAGGAGGCGCGCCAGCAGCGGCAGGGTGAGCAGCGGGTTGAGGAAGCAGAGATCCCCGCCGCGCGACCTGTTCCACCTGTCGTGGTGGTCGAAGAAGAGAAAGAGGAGGACCTTTCGTCCGGTTGGTCTTTCGAGGGCGACCCCTTCGAAGACTTCAGATCGGCGGCTGTCGATCCGGCTGCGCTTACACTGCAAGCCCTTGAAGCTGAACGCGAAGCCCTTGAAGCCGAACGGCGCGCCTTGGCGGTGGAGAAGCAGGCCTTGGCGATGGAGCGGATGAGTCTGGGGACCCGGTCCGGTAGCGCGTTCGAATCGCTTGAGCGGGGTGCAGGCCGGTCTCGCAGGCGTAGTCGGGGCAAGGGCAAGCTCGGTCGTTGGCAATTCGATTCGCGGAAGACGCGCGACGCGATCATCTATGCCGAGATCATCGGTAAGCCGGTGGGCGAACGGGAAGATTAGCAGGGTTTACATTTCCAGGAGTGGATCGTACTTTGTTTACCTAGTGTTTGTGCCGAAGTGGTGGAACTGGTAGACGCGCTGGATTCAAAATCCAGTATCCGAAAGGGTGTGTGGGTTCGAGTCCCACCTTCGGCACCATATTATTAATAAAGGGTTTAGGTCGAATTTCAAACTTCGATCTGAGCCCTTTTTTATTAGCCGCTCTCAGCCTTGGTGACCATGATCGTACCGCAGTCGTTGAATCGCTGCCTTCTCATGGTCCGGTAAAACGTGGGCATAGCGTAAGGTTGTATTCAGATCCTTGTGTCCCATCCACTTCTGCACAGTTCTTGGATCTATGCCTTGCATTAGAGCATGGGAGCAGAAAGCATGGCGCAGCTGGTGCATCTTAATTGTACCTTCGATGCCAGCTCGTTTGGCGGCATATCTGGGAACAGTGCGGACGTTCTTAAGCGGTTGGCCTTCTTTATTGCAAAACACGTAGAGGCTGTTAATGTGGCGCGGGTGTCGGCGTAGAGATTCGGCTAAGGCGTCGTTCATAGGAATGCGTCTGCTCTCGTAATTTTTGGTGTGATGTTCTCTGCGAGAAACTACATGTAGCTCTCTAGTGTTACAGCTTATGTCCTTCTGACCGGATCACCTATTTGGGTCCATTTAGAGTGAGACGTTTTGGTTTGCGATAAATCCTTCTGGGCTTAAATAGCCCAACCGGCTGTGTGGCCTTTCGATGTCGTAGTACTGCCGCCAATCTTCAATGACGACCCGGACTTCGCGTAGATTCAAAAGCCATTCACGATTCAGACATTCGTCACGAAAACGACTATGGAAGCTCTCGATATATCCGTTTTGCCACGGGCTTCCCGGATCGATATACAGCGTCTTAATCTGGCTTTCCTTCAACCATTCCTGGATCTTTTGCGCGATGAATTTGCTGCCATTGAGTATACTCCTTCATAAGCTCCTCTTCGTGGGGCGGGTGAATTGACAAAGGAAATATACCGGTTGGCCTTTGTTTTTTCACGTACCGCAAAAGGTGCACTTAGAAGTTGAACCCATATTTCCTTGCTGCCTGTGTAGCGAAATGCGTATTATATGGCCATAAATACCTTGAGGAGGCCAGTGGGTGAACGACGAGCGGAAGACTAAGAAGGAATTCATCGCCGAGTTGGATGCACTACATGGTGAAAATACTAGTGCCAAGGTAATAGCTGTGCACTGGCAGGGAATGCTTGTTCTTGGCTGCGCGATTATACATGTGTAAATCCCGTTTTCAAGCTATAACCATTGCCGATACTGCCGTGGTCTGGACGGCCTATATCTTCCTCTTACTCATCTGCGCAGTACTGAGTTTTGGCGGCGTAATCGAATTACCCTTTGACACGCATGATCAGGCATACATGCTCGATTTTTCCCAAGGCGGAGTGTCATCGCTACTGTCATCCGAGAAGCGCATGCCTGGGAGGCCGATATTTGAGCTTCTCCTATGGGCTGAATACACAGTATGGGGAGAGAATGCGCGCGCCTTCCATACAACAGGCATTTTACTTCACATCATAAGTAGTTGCCTTCTCGCTTTGGTTTGCCGACAGTTGGGGTCTGAGATGATCACCAGCCTGACAGCCGGATTGTTCTTTTTATTGGGCGTATCACACTTTAGGGCGGTGCATTGGATCTCGGCCCACTGTTACCCATTGGCTTTCATCTTCTGTAGTCTCACAGTTGTGTTCTTCTCTCGATGGCAACAAAAAGACGGAACCGCTTATGTCGTTGCTACGTACGCTTTCGCATTGTCTGGAATCCTCACGCATATTTCTGCTGTCTTGGCTCTACCAATCTGCCTAATAGCGCATATCCGAAGAGAGAATTGGAAGCGCCGGAGCGTGGCTTTAATACCCCTTATCACTGCGACTGTGGCCTGCATCCTATTTATTCGATTCTATTATAGCAGGGCCCCACAAATAACTCTTCTTAGCGAAGGACTTAATCCTATTGAGTCGGCAAGAGCCTATTCATTTATGTTGGGTCGCCTACTTGCGACCACTCATTGGGTACCGGCTGCTCTATATAAAACGCATGTCTGGGAATATTATCTGGGAGCCGTTGCTGCGATAGGAGCATCGTGGGCCATTTTTTTTCAGAGAGGTATGGTATCTATTTGGTGTTCTTGGACCCTTCTGGGTCTATTGCCTTTCATGCTCCTTGACCCAACATACGTGCAGGAAATCGCAACGGGGCCTTCTCGTTACTTATATTTTGCGAACGCGGGCGTCGTCGTCCTGATCTCCATGGGACTGATGCATGTCACCAAATTTGTCGCACAACGGTCTACCAAATTGGCAGTGCCCTTTTACGTGAGTCTCATGTTGCTGATTTGCTTCAGCGGCAGCTATTATCTTAGACGCACAGAAGCCGTTTCACAATATAGTTCCGGCCGCTATTTTGCTGCAGCTGGAGATATTTCGAGTGCCATCGCCCAATACCAGCGCGCGCTAGCCGCCGGAGGTAAACGGAACGTGGACCGCGAAGACATCTATCACCATCTGGGATTGCTTCTCCCTTCTGTGGGAGAAGATGCGTTTCCAGTTCTACAACGTGGCGTGCAAGAGTTTCCGGAAAGTCTGTGGTTAAATGCATTCCTTGCCGTCTTGGAGCAGGAGCAGGAGAGTACGGATCTCAGGGACCTAGGACGGCGTCGCAGTGCACAAGTCTATACACAAGCAGGACCCCTCAAGGATAATCTTGACTTCAATATTTCGGCATTGTACCACAATTTGGGCGCCGGGTATGTGACGAAAAAACAGTACGCCAAAGCAGTGTATGCTCTCAGAAGCGCTCTTGAAATCCAACCACAAAAAAAAGCTACTATCAGGTTGTTGGAAAAGGCATATGCGGAATATGCCGAGAACGATTAGGTTAGCCAGTCTTGAAAACTCGAAGTAATACCAGATTGATCTGACGATGTCCTGATGTTAACCCTCATTCTCTGACTGAGATCGATAAACAGGCGGATATCGATCATTCAATTTGGTATAAGGCGGCGATAATGGGGGAGTGTTGCACCGAGACGTTGACCGATCGACTGATCGGCATAGTGCAGGGCTTCGCTATGGACGAACCGCAGGGTGACGATATGACGTGCGTGGTGCTACAGGTCGAGGGATGAGCGAAAGATCGCTCGCATCACAGTGCCGGCGGCACGCTATCCCAGAGCGATAGGCTGGAATTGTTCGGCATCAGGTCGCAGGACGAACCATAGTTTTTCCGTTAGGTTCGAGTCCCACCTTCGGCACCATACAAAATGGATAATGCGACAGGGCGAGTAGCCCTGTCGCATTTACTTTTAGTGAAACCTCCCCTGTAGGCTGAACCAGGATCTCTTCGATATTGTCCTCCAGGATGATCTTGCGATCACGCGGCTTGCCGCTTTCCAGCACCTCAGACCAGTTGCCCAGAGGCAGCGGTAATCACCTGCTCAGACGGCAGTGAGGGCGCCTGAGGCTGTTTCTGCTGGAGTTCCTGGCGAGTATGCTCCAAAGGGGGGTAGCCTTGCGTTTTTCGCAGCGTTCCAGTTCATCTCGCAACGCCTCAGAGATGCCCGTTGTTTTAATCGCCTGAACCAGGTTCGCCAGTTCGCGGTCAGTCTTTTTCAGGTCCCGCTCAATTGCCCTTGGAAAGGATCACCGCAGAATTCTCTGGTCGCTTAAGTCTTTACTGCCGATCGACTTTACCATCGAAGCGCTGACATTCTCTCCGATTTCCAGATCGGCAAACGCGTTGACGACTGGATAGAATGTCGGCAGATCTTCCCACCGGGCCGCCCGCCAAGCCATGCTGCCGGTGCCTTTCCACTTCTCCAGAACGCGTTCGTTCGATCCCGTCGACGGCGTAATGACGGGGTATTCGATATCGGCCTCACCCCATACGCCCGTTTTCGGCACGTATTTGTAATGGAGCATTCCGTCGACGGACGGGCTTGGGGCGGCAGAGGTGTCCTCCGTCAGGTCACTTACCGCGAAATCCAGAAAATTGAAACCGAGCCAACCTGCCGAGCACGCAGCGGTCCCGTTGCAAACACGCGGTTCTGGAATCTCGCAGTAAATTTTGGCATAACCGATGTCTTCCCGACCGGTAATGATCGGGTCGGCCAGGTTTTCCCAAAGCACGGTCAGGAAGGGCCCCCTCGCTGTTTCCGCGCCAGTGAAAATGGCTGGGATCGTAACGCCCAAGACGTTATAACCGCGACCCGCCAGCCATTCGATCTCGGTGAAGAAGGAGGCGAAAACCGTCACAATCGGATCTCCATCAAGCGAGAATCCAGGCGGCAGGAGGGCGGACAACTGCTCGGCATTGCTTCTGAAGCTGACAGAAATCGATGTCGTTTTGGGGTTGTCCTTGCAGGTGAACTTGCGGCCGTCTGGTCCCTGACGGGGCCCCAGTGAAGGGCCGAAATGCGTCGGCATCCGATACATCATGCCCGTTTTAAACTCGTACGCCATGATTGCAGCTCCTTTTTTATTAGGGTGTGTCTCTGAAGAATGCTTTGCGGCTGCGAAGTACTTTTCAGACACAGCCTAATCCATATAATGCCGCATGCCCAACGGAGTCGCCGCCAGCACGCCTGCGTCGACTGGCAAAACCACGCCGGAAACCCACCGGCTCTCATCGCTTGCCAAAAAAACCCCGGCCCATGCCACGTCCCAGGCCGTTCCTTCAACCCCGAGCGGCCCGGCGCGTCGACGCAACTCCCGGTCTTCCGCGCTGAGGTCCGTGCTCACCATCGTTGAGTAAAGATGCCCCGGTGCGATGCAATTGGCCCGAATTCCTTCACGGCCGTGGTGGACCGCCATGCTGCGGGTGATCGAAATGACGCCGCCCTTTGCTGCAGCGTAGGGGATATTGGCGGTGAATCCGGCCCGGATCCCGTCGATCGAGGAAATATTGATGATCGATCCGCCTCCGCTCCGCGCCATCTGCGGGACGGCAAATTTAGCAGTGAACGCCATGCTTTTCAAATCCACGTCGAGGCAGCGATTCCAATCTGCATCATTGATCTCGGTAACCTTGCCGATACCGGCAATCCCAACACAATTTGCCAGGACATCTAAACCGCCGAAGCGGTCGACCGCGGCGTTGACCAACCGCTCGCAGTCCTTGGGCTTAGACACATCGGCGACACAGACAGCCGCGTCTAGTCCTTCTGCCTTAAGCGCCTCCTGCGTGAGCTCGGCGTTTCCCTGGTTGAGATCGACGATCAGCACCTTTGCTCCTTCTCTGGCGAAAAGCGTTGCCATCGCACGCCCGACCCCGATTCCGTCACCTGCACGCGTTCCCGCCCCGGTTACTATTGCGACTTTAGCCGCCAATCTATTGGCCATACTGGACACCCATTCAAAATTCGTGGAGCGCAGGAAGGACAGATGATCTGTCCTCTTATTGACGTTTCAATGCCGTATAAACGGTATTGATGAGCGCTGGAGAGACACAATGGTTCGGTCGTTTTCAGGCGGCGCTTTTGCCGCAATCCCTTAGTTTTTGATACTCGGTTCGTTTTTTTATCAAGGTAGGGTCTAACTCGAAGATGGAAATAATTCGATCCAGGAAATACGGGTTAAAATACTGCGCTTTGATCGAGGCGATCGAGCATAGGGCCGGTTGATCGGCCGGTTGGGTCTCCATGCACTCTGCTTTGGCCAGGTTGAGACTGGTTAGGGCGGCATTAAAATAAAAATGGAGGCAATCGGCGGTGCGCATCTGCCCATCGGCCAAGCCGGTATATTTTTTGGCGTCTCGGAAGAGAAATTCAATGTGGAAACGGGCTTTGTAATAGCGATAGATTTTCCATGCATCCAAGTCGGGATCGGTGGAAAACAGCAGGATTGGTTGACTGGGATTGTCCGCGTCAGGATTGATCAAGGCTACGACCCGCAGCGTACGTTGGAAGCGGACATGATTGAGGCAGGCGGTATAGAGATAGACCCCGCCGTCTTGGCCCACCTCGTCAAAGGCGCGTAAATCGGTCCAATCGACGAATCCATCGTAGACTTTCTGTCGGCCTCGTCCCGGTCGTTTAGGGCCTTGATAGAAATAGCGCATACGGGCATCACAACGCAGTTTGCCAATGAGGTGCAGGTCTAAGGCACACACGCCATCGATTAACTTTTTCCGTGTCAGTCCCCCATCCACACACAGATAGGTTTCACTGGCTAATAGCGTGGGCTGGACCTGACAAATATGGCGCAGATACGGGTCGATCAACGTCGTCTCTGTGGGCCTATCCTCTGCCGCGAGCGTTTGCTGCACCGACAGCGTCAGGGCTTGTTTACTCCGTCAGGTCGACCACGGCCAACGCCGAGACCTCCAAGCCTTTCTCAGACCGACTTTTGCACCCATTCCAGAAGCGGTTGCGGCCAAAGGTGTGGTGCCCGGACTTGGGTATAAAGCTCGGATCAAAGGCCAACACCCGCTCGCTGTCGAGTCCAAAGACGGCATTGATCAGGTGCCGATTGAAGTCGACAAACGCGAACGGTTTAGCAAACTGGCGGGCATAGGTCTTTTCGGAACGAGCGCTATAGCGGCTCAGGTTACGAAAATTTACCTTGCCCCGTACGGTGAGAATCGTCATGAACAAGCCGTGTAAAAATGCGCGGCGTGGTTTGGAAAGAGCAACACCATGGAGTATCTTTTCTGCCTGTTGCATGGTGCCGTTTCTTCTGAAGATGAGGTATCCTTGACTTGGCCGTTGAAGATACCAAGCTCAGAAGGCGGCACTTTTTTGTCAAAGTATGTCCGAACCATTGATTTAACAGAGTGATCAAAAACGTGTAACCCAAAGCCGATCACGGTAGTGTTCACGAAGACCTAGGTCTCTTTTCTGTTCTTGTAAGTAAGTGTCAATGGTGATGGACTCTGACCTCGATTAAGATTTTCAAGTCACTATTTGGTTAATCGGTCGTGAGCAACTTTGGAAGGAGCGATACCCATGATACGGTTGAATACTCGCGAAAAGTAAAATGGATCATTGAAACCAACGCGATACGCGGCCTCTTGAACCAATAGTCCCTGATTCCTAATTAGATGATGGGCCTTAGTCATTCGTTCTCGATTGATTAAGGCTGAGGGCGTCGTGTTTAGTTCCCGCTTAAATATCATGTTCACATACGCAGGGGTAACATTAATTTGAGCCGCCAAGTCCTGACGATTAATGGGTCGGTGTAGATTTTCTCGAATATAAACGATTATTGCTTGCATGCGGGGACTCACCTGGTCCCAAACCTGGTTTTGCCATTGACCGGCCAGAATAACCATGATCTCGTGTGCAATGGTGCTCATCTGTTCTTCCCGAAACGGTAAATAATTGGCGTAGATTTCAGCTAGTTTGCGAAACGGTGCATGGAGATAGTCAAAATCGTTGACCCGTGTGACTACATCGGGCTTAGGCGTAAGCCGATACTCCCCTGTAAGCCAAGATGCATCTGGCAATAATTCCATATGGATCGCTGACAAACGACCCTGTTCGTAGTCGGTACAAATTTGCTTTGTGTGCAAAATCCCCGGCTCAATAAACAAGACATCCCCAGGTGAAATGCTTCTCTGCTGATCTTCGGTCGGACTTTAAGCCCTTCTCGTCGACGAATGCGCTGCACTTGCTTACGGCTTACAATCCAACCCTCTCTTGCCAACAAAGCGCGGATGCGGCGGTAGCCGTAGCGCGGATGATGCCAAGATAAAGCGATGATCCGCTGATAGAGTTGCTCTTGGCGGTCGGTCAATGGCTTCGGCACATATCGATACGTCGAGCGGGGCAAGCTAAGGTAGGTGCACGCCCTTCGCACCGAGCACAGCCGCTGCTGCACTATATGCGCAACAGCTGACTTTTTCTGCGAAGGGCTTACCATTTTTTTGAATTGACCTCCTTGAGCACGCGATTTTCCAGCATCGATTCGGCCAACATCTTCTTTAACTCGGCGTTTTCTTTTTCTAATTCTTTCAGTCGCTTGGCATCGGCCAGCTCCATATCGCCGTATTTCTTTTTCCAGCGATAAAACGTCTGCTCTGAGATGTTGTGCTCACGGCAAACTGATTGAGCGGTTTTACCCCCATCGGCTTGACGAAGAATCCGGATAATCTCTTCCGTGCTGTGCGTTTTGCCCTTCATGAGTATTCCTCCGTTGGGTCTAAGAAATACTCACCACGAAACTGGGTCAACTAGCGAAGGTCACGCCAGATATGGAAAATGACAATGTGCGGGTGGTAACTGCGTATCAACCGGACCCAGAGCAATGGAACGCCGATCTGAAACAGAGGAGATCTACAGGATGAAGTGCCATGTTTGCGGCTCGACGATGCAGGCCGTTATTACGGATCTACCCTTCAAATTGGGGGAGAAGACGATTGTAGTACTAAAAGATCTGCCCGTAGTACAGTGTGCAAGCTGCAGTGAATATTTGCTCGATGATCCGGTGATGGAGCGAGTAGAGGAAATCCTCGCCAAGGTCGATGCGGCGGCTGAGTTGGAGGTTGTCCGCTTCGCAGCATAGAGACATTGGTCGTGTACTGGGCTGTTGCTATGCAAGAGTGATAGGCTGGAAGCGATTAGCACCAGGCCGCAGAGTCCACTCCGTTATCCATTTTGTATGTTCTCCCACCTTCGGCACCATATTAATTATAAAGGGCCTACGTCATTTCTTAGGAAATGAACGTAGGCCCTTTTTCTATGTCTAAATTCCTTGGGTCTCCATAAAGTCTCCATCGATTTGAACCGCATAGTAAAAATCAGCCCGATGTGGGTATCCGGGGTATACTCTACAACGAGCGATGTAGCGTCCGAGTATGGAGTTAGGCTCTATTGAGCTACGGTTACGTATATTCAGCGCCTCCTTGAGAGGTTGTTGAGTTAAAAAAATATTTGTTCTCCTATTGCAGTATAATATAAATAGAGGATGAGTAACTTCAGCGCTTCACCATATTCATGAGCTTCAATTAACATTGCAAGAGTATTAAATCGTGGGTCCCTAGCCATTACCAATATCCAGAAGGCTGTCTCAACCAGTAAAAAGAAAACGGCGATGGCCAAAAGGAGCGATGCAAGACAGCCCTTTTTCATAGGGGTCATGCCAGCACTTTCGCCGCCTGTGTCCAGGTATGGATCGCTGCCAAAACCGAGAATAGGATAGAAGACGAGAGGCAGAAACAAGAGGCCCCAAGTGAAGCCGGTGCCTTTGCCAAAACTCTTGGATAATTCGTGAGTGAGCATGATACCTACGACTATGTTGACGACGGGAATAATCAACAAGAAGATCCACCAAGCGGGTTTGCCCACCATGCGCAGTAACACGATCAGATTGTAAATAGGAATGATAGGGCCCCAACCTGGCTGCCCTGCTTTGGTGAGGATTTTCCAAACAGCAACTACTTCTATGAGGATTATTATGAAAGGAATAAACGTGAGCCAGTGGATTACAGCAACAACTTCTGCAGGAAGTATATCTATTATTTGTGGAGCATACATATGTGGGACAAACACGAGTAGTTGAAGAATATCACTCCCACGCGCATACAACAATATGAGAAACACTCCTGTCAGGAGGAAGATCAAAAGACCCCCAAGTATCCTATACAGGGATGACCAACTGCCGTTATGCAAAATACCTTGTACAAGCAGGTTGGAACGGGTCGCCGTCAGGGCCGAGGCGATAGCGATGCGGGCTAGTGATGATCTGCTGAAGGTGGTAGCTTTTTTGCCACAGGAGATAAACCATCTCGTCATAGACCGATAGCTTTCTGTGTAGGCACCCAGAGATAGGATGTTTAATGGTGCTAATAGTAGGCGCTACATTCCGTCAATTTCAACAGTCCGATGTATCTAAATGACCGTCGTGATATTTAGTGTATTTGCTTCGGGAAGAGTATGACTTCGATGGCATAGTTTACCTCACATTGCGAGCGCGCATATTTTATATTATTCTGATGGTCAACGCAAATCACTGGGGGGTCGAGGGGCTGGCGCAGCCAACTAGGGGCGAAAGAGTTCAGGCAATAGAAGTGGTCCCGCTGGCAGGTGGGTCTCCATAAAGTCTCCATCAAATCGTACAATAGACTCCGAGTTTGGGGAGGGAGATCTATTGGGGCAGATTGAGAGCCGTATAGTGATGAGGATATCGTAGATGTCGATACCGAAAATAATGGTGCAGCAGCCATCGCCCTCCATGCCGGAATGGGCTGTGCTGCAGAGGAGCCTGATCGACCTGATGAACCGGTCCGAGGATATTATCCTCGAACACTACCTGATGCCGAACGGAGAGATCTTCTGGCCCGACATTGAGGGGTTTCGCGGCTACGGCGGCGTCGACAACGCCTTCGAGGGGTTCCATCGCTGGCCCTTGTTCTATCTGCTGGGCGGCGATGACCGCTTCCTGGCGCTGGCGCAGAGGCAGTACGAGGTCCTGGTGGCGCAGTTCTCCCGGCTCAAGGTCAGCGACTCGCCCTTCCCGCCGGGGCGGGACACGATGCTGGTCAAGGAATACCTACCCGACTTTGACTGGATGCACGCAGGCGAGGCAGCGCTGTACTTCTACCTGCTCAACTTGGCCGACCCAACGCACGAGGCGAACAAGGAACGTTCTCTTCGCTTCGCCCACTTTCTGACCAACGAAGATCCCACCATCCCGGAGTACAGCTACGATCCGGAACACCGGGTGTTCAAGACCTTCGCCATGGGCAGCAACGGGCCGGCTTTCCACAAGTTCGATCGACCGCACGGCTACGGCACGTGGATGGACAGTTATGGCCTCGCCTTTTACGACGTCCCGGGGGTCGAGACGATGATGGATCTGGCCGATCCAGAGAAAGCCAAACGCTATGGCCAGGTGTATTCCGCGCGGCTCAAGCGTTGCGACACGGCGACCAATATGCTGTCCACCTCGATGGTTATGAACGCCTATCTGCATACGGGGGAGGACAAGTACAAGCAGTGGGTGCTGGATTATATAGGCGGTTGGCGGGAGCGCTACGCGGGCAACGACGGCATCATGCCGGACAATGCGGGGCCCAGCGGCGTCGTCGGCGAGACCATAGACGGTAAGTGGTATGGCGGCCACTACGGCTGGACCTTCCCACACGGATTTCAATTCATCGCCGATGCCATGGTTGTAGGCGGTGAAAACGAACGCCTACTGACGGGGGAAGACGGCCGGTTGAAGTGGGTGCGCGAGCAGGTGGAAATGCTGTTGAGCCGCGCCATTGAGGACGACGACGGCCACTTGCTGGTGCCGCATAAGTATGCCGATCCCGACGCGGTCATCGAGTATGCCGGCAACGAGCCCCTGACCAGGCCGGACCGCGTCACTGATTACCCGAACTTTAACCGCAAGCGGCAGGTGGATGGCTGGTTCGAATTCGGCCCGCTGGATCCGGTGCACATGGCGCATGTGTTCGCCGACAGTCTGGATCCGCTCGATCTGGACGTGGTTCGCCAGATCCGCGACCCGGCCAACAACACCTGGGATCACGTCCTGCCCGGTGTGGCTCACGGCAAGTGCCTCGGTGGTCAGAACCACGCCTGGCTGAACTACCTGGCCGGTGAGTTTCCGGACTACCCGGCGCAGATCCTGCTGCACAGTATTCGACAGGTTTTTGGCCAGCTGAAGGAACTGCGCGGGGAACTCGAGGGGGCCGAGAGCGGTTGGGGCTATCGCCCGCACGGCGACAAGGCTTGGGAGGAGATCGCCGAGGTCACCCGTCAGGTCAACCGAATGAAAGAGAAGCCGTGGACCGAATCGGTGACCCACTCCTACTTCCAGACCTATCTCATCGGCCGCAGTACGATCGTGACCGAGGCTCTGGTGCAGCTGACTATGGGCGGCCCCCTGCCCGTATACAACGGCGGTTTGCTAAAGGTCGCGGTGCGCCACTTCGACGCCGAGGCTAAACGCCCGGGGCTGCCGCCCGACCTTGCGGCCCTGGTGGGGCGCATGAACGAGGACGGTATCGACCTGACGCTGGCCAATACCAATCCTATGGAAAGCCGCCGAGTGATCGTGCAGGCGGGTGCCTTTGCCGAGCATATCTTCACGACGGCCACCTATGTGGATGACAAGGGGGAGGCCAGCACTCTGCCAGTGGGCTGTGAATACGTGGAGTTCGAACTTGGACCCGGCACCGTGCTCGATGTCCACCTGGGCATGAAGCGCTTCTGTCGTCAGCCCTCATACCAGCTGCCCTGGGATCGCTGAGCGAGCGCCGGGTAACTGGTCAAACTCCCTGGAGTTCGACGTCAGACCAATCCCTCGATATGGTTTCTGGCGGCCCTCAACTCCACCGCATTCTCCGCCCCTTTTTTATGGGGCTGCTCTTGGGCCAATTCTGTAATGGCGGATTCTGGAATATCATTGACGCATTTACCGGCACTACGGGCAATGGCATAGGGGTGGATCCGCTGTCTTGGTAAGCACTAGGCGGCTTGACCCTGCTCCCGGAAAAGCGTTATAACTAATCACCATGTCACCATGTATATGCTGTCCCGCCATAGAACGCTTAGCACTTAGCGCGGGAAAAACCATTAATTGCCAGACAACATATTGGAGGGCCTATGGAAGCTTGGGTATTCACCTGTAGTGACAGTCCGTTGGAACACTGGTTAGATGGGTTCGAGACGCGTTTTGACGCCTGGGAGGAGGGCGGCGTTACCGGCATTGTAGTAGGTCGCATGGCGTTTCGTCAGGACGACGGCAGCACCATTCCCGCGTACGCGCCGGATCCCGAGGTCTACAAAGCGCTGGGTGCCGAGGTGCCCGCCCCCAGCCCGCGCGATCTGCAAAAGGAAAAAAAGCTGCAGGCCATGTTGGACAACGCCGCAGCGCGGGGCTGGCGCATCCTAATATTTTCTGGCGTCGGCTCGACCGCCCACGTGCAGGACCAGATGAATACGTTTCCACAAGTGCACGGGGTTATCGCCGATGGCCCAGGGGAGAATCATTATGAACTGGCCTTCCACCACGGCGGCGAGTTGCTGGAATTGCGCCCCGGCGAAGAAGCTCGCTTTGGCCAGATTGGCGCTGAGATCGATCGCCTGCATCGCGGTATCGACCACCTGCGGCAGCGCCTCCATAACCTAACGCCGGAACTAGTGCGCTACCATGCCGACGGGGGTATGCTCGGGTCGCTGCTGCTATTTGATATTAACGAGGATGTGCTCTACTGGTTGCGCCAACGCCAGGAGCGCGCCCGCTTTGACTGGCAGTATATGCGCAACCAGGTGGACGCGGTGGATCGCAAGGTGGAACTAGGAGGCATTCCGCGCGCCGTGACCTGGTCATCGCTTACCGGACAGAACTATCACCAGATGGCGGAATATTTCGATTATATCTTCCCCAAACATTACTTCTGGCATCGGGGCATGGACGGCATGTACGGGACCATTTCCCGCTGGGTAAAGCGCTTGGGAAAGTGGAATCCCACGTTGACCGAGGCCGATTGTTTTGCGGTGGTGAAGGCGCTGTTGGGGATTGAATTGCCGGGCATCAACTCGCTAATGGATATGGAAATGGGGTTCCCCGACGAATTCTTCTCGAAAGTGGTCTACAACGAAACCAAGCGGGCCTTAGCGGCTGTTGGTGATCCCGACAAGGTTATCGCTTGGGTCTCAACGGGGCGTAGCCCACACGGCGGCGACCAGATGCAGGCGCGCGACTTGCACGGTATCCTAAGCGCCTCGCAGCAGGCCGGGTTGAAGCGCTTTCTATATCACCCGGAGCCGGATTTTGGCGCGGCGGAATGGACCATCATTTCATCGCTGTGCGGCAAGCAATGGGACGAAGACCCCAATGGCTATTGGCCGACGGAGACGGACAAGCCCGGTTTTTGGGACGGCGGACGGGCAGAACCGGCAGAGGGCCGCATATGAGCGCCCTCTTTGATCGGGTGCGGGCCGACTTCCCCCGGGCGCAAACGGCGGCCTATTTTGACAATGCCTCGTCCCACCCCATCAGCGTCCATTCAGCGGCGGCACTGCACCGTTATGTCGATTGGCTAACGCACGAGCTGGGGGAACCCTGGTGGCCCCAGTGGGCCCAGCCCAGGGACCAAGTCAAGGCGCTCTTTGCCCAGCTGATAAATGCCGATGCAAATGAAATCGCCTTTGCCCGCAGCACCCTTGAAGCAGAGAGCAATCTGATCAACGGCATGGCCGACCATCTGGCCGGCGGTAATGTCGTGACCACCGACTTGAGCTTTAACCCGTGCATCTATCACTACATGGTGCGGCAGCAGCAGGGCCTTGACGTGCGCGTCGTTAAAAACCGCGACTGGCAGATCGACATGGACGCCATGGAACGGGCTATTGACGGCAACACTCGGTGGGTTTCGGTCGCACTGGTGTCCAATGTTAATGGCTTGGTTGCGGACGTGGCCGCCCTCAGCCAATTAGCCCACGCGCACGGGGCGTATCTTTATGCCGATATTATGCAGGCGGCGGGGGCGGTACCGATAGACGTGCAGGCGATGGGCATCGACTTTGCCGCCTGTTCAACCTTTAAGTGGCTGATGGGCGTCAAGGGTTTCGCCTTTATGTATATGCGCGAGGATCTTCAAGGTGCTGTACTGACGCCGTCTCAGCCTTTCGGCGGTGTGCATCTTAACTACGCGCCCTGGGTTGAGACGCCGGACGCGGATGCCGATGATATCCTGTTCTCGCCCAATACAGGTGCCGGTGCCTACGAAGTCAGCTATCCCTCTTATGAGGGGGTTGTCTGCGCCCACGAGAGCTTGAGCTATATCCACCGGTTGGGCGTGGACAATATCCGGGCGCATGTCAGATCCCTCACCGACCGCTTGCAGGAGGAACTGCCGGCAAAGGGTTACCAATCGATCACGCCGCTGGGGAACGAAAGTCCCATTCTCGCCTTTACGACCCCGGATCCGGATGCAACCATGGCCAGTACAAGGGCCGCCGGTGTGCACGTGGCGATGCGCTTCGGCAACAAGCTGCGGATTTCACCCTCTGTGTACAATAATCATGCAGACGTGGACCGCCTCATCGAAGCACTTCCTTAAGAAGCGATAAGGAGTCACTCTATGGTAAATCCAGACGTTTTGTCCCAACCCCAATACGAACCCGTGTTCGAAAAAAATATTGAAATGCCGATGCGCGACGGCACCATCCTGCGCGCGAATGTCACCCGCCCTAACGCCGCCGGCTCGTTTCCGATCCTGTTGGAGCGCTCGCCGTACAATAAGGATGGGGGCTCGGAGATCGCGGTCGGCGCGCCCGAATTCTTTGCCCGGCGGGGCTACGCCGTAGTCATCCAGGACGTGCGTGGCCGGTTCGCTTCGGACGGTGAATTTTACCCATTCAAAGACGACGGAGCCGGTGTCCTTCGCGACGGCTACGACACCATCGAATGGCTCGCCACCCAGCCCTGGTGTAATGGCGATATCGGTACCATTGGCGGCTCTTATTCGGGGGCCACCCAGTACCAGGCGGCGCTCAGCCGGCCGCCGCATCTACGCGCCATGTTCGTGCGCGAATCCTCGGCCGACTATCAACGCGAGTGGGTCTACCGAGACGGCGCCTTTGAGCTGGGGTTTAGCCTCTACTGGGCGCACGTCGTGACGGAGACAAACCTGCCGCATTTGGCAGAAGGGGAGGAACTCGAGCGGCAAAAGCGGCTGCTAAGGAAGGCGGGGGAAGAAATCGACGACTGGTACGCCAAGCTGCCGCTGTACCCGTGCCCTTTCCTGGAAGGCTTGAGCGACTGGCACAATGTTTGGCTGGACCACCCGCAGGCCGGCCCGTACTGGCAGCAGCTCAATATCGAAAAATTCCACGACCAGACCGAAACGCCCACCTACCACCAAGGCGCCTGGTTCGACATCTTTTTAGCCGGCACGCTCAAGAATTACCTCGGTATGAAGCACCAGGCCCGCACCGAAGAAGCACGCCGCAGCCAAAAGCTCATTATCGGCCCGTGGATTCACGGAGCGCCCAATATTAACAAACACGTCGTCGGCGAGTTTGATTTTGGGGTCGACGCCGCCAAAGACTTCAACCAGATGCGCCTGCCCTGGTTTGACTACTGGCTCAAGGGCATCGCTACTGGCGTTATGGACGAACCGCCGGTACAAATTTTTGTTATGGGCCGCAACCAGTGGCGCGCTGAGGAGGACTGGCCCTTACCCGATACGTGCTATACTAATTATTACCTACACGGCGGGCACAGCGGCAGCATTGACTCGCTGAACGACGGCACGCTAGCCTCGGCACCGCCGCTGGCAAGTGAAAACCCGGACAGTTTTCTGTACGACCCGGTAAATCCCGTGCCGACGCTAGCGGGCAATACCCTGGGGATACCCAGTGGCGTGGTTGACCAACGCCCGGTCGACGCGCAGTGCCTCACCTTTACCAGCGAACCGCTGGCAGAGGAATTAGAGGTCACCGGGCCGGTACAGGCCATACTCTACGGGATGTCCTCGGCGCCCGACACCGACTGGGTCGTGCGGCTAACCGATGTGCATCCGGACGGCTACTCGCGGCCGTTGTGTGACGGCATCTTGAGGGCACGCTACCGGGAATCGTTTGAGCAGGAGCGCTTGCTTGAGCCGGGACAGATCTATCGTTTCGAAGTCGATTTGTGGGCGACGAGTAATGTGTTTTTAGAGGGGCACCGCATCCGAGTGGTCATAACCAGCAGTAGCTTTCCCCGCTTTGACCGCAACCTCAATACCGGCGGCCCCATTCATAAGGAGGCGGCGGGACAGATAGCAATAAACACCGTTCTACACGATGTCCTTAGACCTTCACACCTGGTGCTGCCGGTAATTCCGCCACGGTGAGACCTAAGGCCGTGGGAATCGTCGCGCCGAGGCATGGTTTTTTTGCGGTAGCGTTGTTTTGATTCGTGGTTCACGATGTCCTTAGACCTTCACACCTGGTGCTGTATACGCAGTGGCCCGGCTCCCGGCGGCCCGAGTCGCGTATCCGACGGCATTGATGATCGTCGGTACGCTTGTCCGTATACGCTCATGGCTTGATGCGCGTGAATGCCCGCGCGGGATTCGTCACCAGCATTGTGTGTACCGCCTCTTCGCTGACACCGCGCTCGTGCAGCATGGGAACGAAGATCTCGAGCAGGTAGCCATATCCTTTGCCGCCCTGGTACTTCAAGTGGTTGAGCATGCAGATGTCCTCAGACAGTAGGATGCGATCGGTGAATCCCTCCTTGACGAGAGCGGCAACGTTGTCAGCCCGCACCCATTCCGGCTGGTAATCGACGTAGCCGATGTTATCGACTTCAACGTATACGCCCTTTTCGGCGATGGGTAGCAGGTGTTCGACTCCCCGTCGGTCGCCGAGATGGCCAATGATCACCTTCGATAGATCAGCACCGAATTCTTTCAGCATGGAGATCTGCTCGAGGGCGAGCGTGCCCCATCGCGTCGTGTGCGTCGTGATCGCCACGCCTGTGCGCGCCTGTGCGAGCGCCCCAGCTCGGAACACCCGCTCCTCGCCGGGCTTGATGAAATGCCTGCCGGTGCCGAGTTCGCCGATGAATCCGGCTCGGATGCCCGTGTCACCGACACCCTCCTCAATCTCTTTGACTAGCACATCTGCTAATTCCCAACTTGTTTTTTCCTCGACGATTGGTGGGTAGGCAAATTCGCGATACCAGCCGCACCCCATGATGACGTTGACCTTCGCGGCGCGCGCGATACGAGCCAGCCCTTCGGGGTTGCGGCCGATCTCGTCCAGTGTCACCTCGCAGATCGTCTTGCCGCCGCGGCTCGTGAACTCTCCTAACTCTTCGATCATCATCTGCTCATCGTCGATGACGAACTCATACCCGCCGTAGTGGTCGTAGGCGTCAAGCAGCAAGTGCTCGTGAGTCTGCGTGATACCCATTTCACCGGGTGCGATCGGACCGAGCACCGAGATCACTTCTTCAGCCATACGTGTAGACTCTCTCTTTCGTCAGGGTGAGTTCCCAACGGCGCGATCACAGCGCAGTCGCGGGACAAGACAAATCACATGGAGGCTTTGATACGCCCCCATGCAATCAATTCAATTGCTGAGCCGACATCTCTGCCCTCTGCGTCGAGCAGAAGGCGGTCGACCGCCAGGCCTTCAAAATATGAGATCGGTTTCACGAAACCCCCTTGCCAAGGGCAACAACCTAAGGAAAGCGCCAATTGGTCGGGATCGTCCGCGCCGGCCGGAGAGAACCCACGCCGAAGTCTTCAAAAGCTCGGCCCTGGTTTGGAATCGAACGAACGACGAATTCTCCGAAGAGTTCCAAGAATCAAAGCGCCATTGGCAATCAGGCGTGCATCACCTGGCCGCCGTCGACATTGATCGTCTGGCCGGTGATGTTCGCGGCATGATGCGAGGCGAGGAAGACCGCCATGGCAGCGCATTCTTCGGGTTGTTGCCATCGCCCCAGGGGAGACACTACCGCAATCTTCTTTTCCGCCCAGGCGTCATAGGTCACGCGTTCGGCCTCCGGCAACTGCGCCTGGTTTGCAGCCCAGATGGACTTGTTCAGCTCGGTCTTCACCATCCCCGGCGAAAGGCCGTTCGCGCGCGCGCCGTGCGGCGCCAGATCTTTGGCGACGCATTGCATAAAATTGATCAGTCCCGCCTTGGTGGCACTGTAGGCAGGGTCCGTCTGAGAGCCCATTTGCCCGGCGACGGAAACGAGAAAGAGCATCGAGCAGCCCGGGCGTTCGATCAATTTCGGAGCAAACGCATGCGCCGCATTCACCGCGCCAATGAGATTGATCTCGATCACGCGCGCCCAATCGCCCGGATCCAGATTCCAGAATGGAAAACCAAACTTCCCCGAGGCCGCGCCGACCGAAAAAATCATATGATCGACGACATCGAAACTATCGGCGAATGCTTGAACGGCCGCGCAGTCTGTGACATCGCCGGACACGATATCGCCAGCCTCTTTCAATGGCTCAGGCTCCGTGTTGCGATCGAAGCCCGCGACACGCGCCCCTTCCGCGAGAAATCCGTCCGCGATTGCCCGGCCAATGCCCCGAGCCGCTCCAAACACCGCCACTTGTTTGCCCGTCATTCTCAAATCCATATTCTTGATTCTCCCCGTTTAATCGCGGCGTCTTTCAGTGACGTGACATAGCAGCCGAGGCAAATGACGAAGTTGTTTATCGCGTAGCGCGATTCATTGCCGGCCTTGTGAATCTCCTTCTGAACGCGCTGCAGAAGGAGATTCAACGCCGGCAGATCGAAATCCTCATCGGCGGTGATGGAAACGAGCGAGGCGATGGTGTTCCAGCCGATCGCCGCGGTCTCGTCTTTTTTTGCGTTGATCCACTCCCGATCCAGATCCCACCGGTGTTTACTCTCGGCGGCGATCCAGGACACGCCCGATCCGGTCAAGGCGCCCGTATTCTATCCCCTAGGAACGCAGGGTGTATAGGAAATATAAAGGTTATTTTAGGACGTCGGGTCAAGCCATGTGGGCGTCTGGTCGCCCTATTTCCTGCCACGTTCGCGCCTTTAGGTGGCCCCTCTTTTAGGCTCGGTCGATCCGATGGACGAATGGGCTCTTGTTAGGGGCTGATGTGCAGGGGTCGGGAATTCGGCGCAGTCCGTCCTCCACCGTCGGGGCAGACGGCGACGTCGAGCGCAAAGACCGGGATAGCCCGCAAGGTCGCCAGGCGACAAGATATACAGGAGGCGTAGGTGTGTGCATTTAGTGGTGTCCGCACCTTCGGCACCATA